>Ga0307942_1000370_pt1 | contig 30341 bp, 39 predicted proteins | sample OrgLakmetagen175_FD_201846 | JGI IMG/M metagenome (GOLD analysis project Ga0307942, IMG submission 201846) | Saline water microbial communities from Organic Lake, Antarctica - #175 | ecosystem: Environmental > Aquatic > Non-marine Saline and Alkaline > Saline | place: Antarctica: Organic Lake... | reverse complement strand
GATAAGAAGGAGGGGGGGGAAGAGAAGGAAGCGAAGGAGCAGTTGGAAACAGGAAAGGCAGCTGAGGGGGGGATGTCCTCGCTAGAAGGCGAGAAGAAAGAGGAGGGAAACATTGAAGCTGCAGCAACTACAAGCACACATCCCGGGTCTGACCAGCCAACGCAGGCCCCTCAGCAAGGGGATACTGCAGCAGCAAGCACAGGTGAGGGTGGGTGCAGAGGTATAGGCAACATGTTTGTATATATCATCAGATAGGAGGAGTCACCCCATGCACAGTACAGGGCAAAATTAAGTCGTGAGGCTTACACTCCCCGCGCAGTAGGAGCGGTGAAAGTACAGCAATAAAGGCAATGTTGACAACTACCACGCACCAAGGTAGGCCTGGTGGCACGCAAGCCATGCACAGAAGTGGTGCTTCCTACAGAACAACGTGCACGCACAATTGTGTGATATGCGTGCTGCTGGGCGTCTTGCACTCCACCTACAGTGACATTGATTGTAAAGAAATGAGACTCCACGCACAAGAACTCGCATGCTTGCTGCTGACCAGCTTTCCCCCCCTCCCTGGTTTGGGACCAAAACGTGTGTCTAAGGGGTCCTGCATTGCCTGTATGGTGTTTGTGTTGCACCCCAAGCCCAGATCGTCTGCCAGCAGGGAATATTTTGGTTTAAATTTTGTTTGTACTGCTTATAGAGGTGCATGTTAAGCATGCCGTACTGCTTACAGAGATGCAATGTTCAGCATGCCTTGTCAACCCTAGGTCTGAGGGAAGAAGCCTGTAGTAGTAGCCGTAGACCGCGCTCATAGTAAGCAAAATTCCATTGGCATCAAACCTCTGTTCTATACTTGCACACTAATGCAGCAGCTGGCGTCCAGCAGACTGGATTGGAGCAGCAAGCGGGGGCACAGGCGGGGAACCCTGGGCCAGATATGAAAGCAGATAGTGCCCAGCCAGGCGCAGACCAGCAAGCTCAAATAGGGGTGAACTCTGCAGCAGAAAGCACGCAGCCTGGGGCCGAGCAGCAGCAGGTTCAAGCAGGGTTAGACACAGCAGCAAGCATACAGCAGTTTGGGGCTGAGCAGCAGCACGCCCACGCAGGGTTAGACGCGGCAGCAGGCGCGCAGCAGCCAGAGGTTGAAGCACAAGCAGGGGCAGGCGCAGCAGGCAGCACACAGCAGCCAGGAGCTGAGCAGCAGCTGGTTCAAGCGGGGGCAGACGCAGCAAGCAGCACACAGCAGCCTGGAGCTGAGCAGCAGCAGGTGCAAACGGGGGCAGACGCAGCAAGCAGCACACAGCAGCCTGGAGCTGAGCAGCAGCTGGTTCAAGCAGGGGCAGACGCAGCAGGCAGCACACAGCAGCCAGGAGCTGAGCAGCAGTTGGTTCAAGCGGGGGCAGACGCAGCAAGCAGCACACAGCAGCCTGGAGCTGAGCAGCAGCTGGTTCAAGCAGGGGCAGACGCAGCAGGCAGCACACAGCAGCCAGGAGCTGAGCAGCAGCAGATCCAAGTAGGGGCAGACGCAGCAGGCAGCGCACAGCAGCCAGGAGCTGAGCAGCAGCTGGTTCAAGCGGGGGCAGACGCAGCAAGCAGCACACAGCAGCCTGGAGCTGAGCAGCAGCAGGTGCCAACGGGGGCAGACGCAGCAGGCAGCACACAGCAGCAGCAGGTCCAAGCAGGGGTAGACGCAGCAGGCAGCACACAGCAGCCTGGGGCAGAGCAGCAGCAGGTCCAAGCAGGAGCAGACGCAGCAGAAAGCACACAGCAGTTCAGGGCAGAGCCGCAGCAAGCGCAAACGGGGTTGGATGCAGCAGCAAGCATGCAGCAGCCTGGGACCGCGGCTGGTGGTGATTATGGTGGTGGTGGTGGTGGTGGGGGTGGTGGTGGTGGAGAAAAGGGCGAGGGAGGGGGCAGCGGAAACTGGGGAGGTGCCAGTGGCGCACGTGGGGGTAAGGGCAGGCATGGTGGTCGGGGAAGACCTGGAGGCATGAGGCAGCGCAGTAGACAAGGAGCTGGTGGTGCTGGGCAGGCAGGCGGAGGGTTTGGTGGAGGTGAGTGGAGGCCTATGGTTAGGTTGTGTGGTTCAAGGTGTGTGGAATCGTGTTTGTTTCTGTGTGTGTGTGTGTGTGTGTGTGTGTGTGTGTGTGTGTGTGTCTGATAAGGCAACACAAAAGTTTATTTTTAATGTCATAGGCTACTTTGGTTAATCATGTGTCGTAAGTACTGCTGAGGTAGAAGCAGGGTTGTTCAGTTCGATTTTTTGGGAGCAAGGGTTCGATAAAATGCGTGAAAGCTCGCGAACCTGAACTTTTGACCGAACCCCGAACTGAACAACCCTGGGTAGAAGTATACTCATCAGCTCATCAGAATATGCAGGGTCACAAAAGTCATAAGAGTCATAAAGTGTCAAGCAAACTGAAAACGTTCCATTTTGCACATGCTCCTCTTTGACTGCTGTGAGGAGGTTGGTGTGCGTTGTGTGTTGCTCCGGTTCAAGAAGGAGGGAGAGAGTTGGGGAGAGAGAGAGAGAGAGAGAGAGAGAGAGAGAGAGAGAGAGAGAGAGAGAGAGAGAGAGAGAGAGAGAGAGAGAGATAGAGAGAGAGAGAGAGTGAGATGTTATGCACACCATTTTTATGCAAATGACCTGAATGCGGCGTATGCCTATTCCAGGTATGTATTGCTGTCTTTTTAATTTAATGGCACGCACGTTTGCAGTAGGCTGCCTGCACTTTTGTGTGCATGAAATGATCAGAGGTTTGATTGGCCTGCACGTGGCATTGAATTTAAGATGTGGTGTGCCAGCACGTGGCATTTGATATTGAGATGTGGTGCGCCAGCACGTGGCATTCGATAGTTGTTGAGATCAAGGTGGCACTGAATTTGAGTTGTGATGTGCCTGCACATGGCATTCAATCTGAGATGTGGTGTGCCGGCACGTGGCATTCGAGTTGAGTTGTGAAGTGCGTGCACATGGCATTCAATCTGAGATGTGGTGTGCCAGCACGTGGCATTCGATTTGAGTTGTGATGTGCCTGCACATGGCATTCAATCTGAGATGTGGTGTGCCAGCACGTGGCATTCGATTTGAGTTGTGATGTGCCTGCACATGGCATTCAATCTGAGATGTGGTGTGCCAGCACGTGGCATTCGATTTGAGTTGTGATGTGCCTGCACATGATGTGCAGGCGCGGCAGGAGGTGGTCAGGGAATGGGGCCCAGAGGCCGCTTCAGACAAGGTGGCCAATTTGGAGGCAGCAAGTTTGGGGGTGGAGGTAGGTGGGGGTGAATTGGTGGGTTGGAGGCTTTTTTAGGAGGAATGTGCTTACAGAGGCGGGCGTTTGGAGGGGTTACTAAATTTGTGGCTTTTGACCTGGTGGGTTTGGGCTGACACTTCTGGCATGCAGCTGCTGTTGTATGTGTGGGGAGGGAGGGTCTATGGCACGCAGCTGATGCTGTTCGTGTGTGGAGAAAGTTTCGTAACATTCAGCTGCTACAATTTGTACGCATGGATGGAGGGAGGGAATGGCGGGTGTTTATCACAGAACTATGTCGTGCTTGGGTTTAGCGTTGCGGTGTAGGTGGGTGGGCAGTGATGACGACCAACTGTGTGCATGGTGGCTGTGCGTGCGTGCAGGTGCAGGTTTAGGAAGAGGAGGAGGAGGTGGAGGAGGAGGAGGAGGAGGAGGAAGAGGATTTGGTCAGGGATTTAGGCAGCGTGGGCGCTTTAGGCCAGGGGAAGGCCGTTTAGGGTATCGTGCGGCGGGTGCGTTACAGGAGGGGGTAGGCTGTAACCTTGTTGGTGTATTAACCATTTGTGTGTGTGTGTGTGTGTGTGTGTGCATGTGTGTGCATGCTTCAAGATTGCACTTGGTATAAAGTGAGCATCAGCTATGGGGTCTGTTGCTTAAAGCTAGGTGTACCTAAAGGCACGCCTGTATGACGGGTGTTGACTCTCGCTTGCTGGACTGGGTCTTGTGCTGTTCTCCCTGACCTCTTTCTGCACCAATGCTCTGTTTAAAGCCTCACGTGTCCGTGCGTCATTGGGTGGTGAAGGTGTGAGCATCTCACTCAAGATGAGTGCCCCGCTCGTGATGAGCATATGTTGTGGACCTGCTTGACTGCTGGGGGAGGTGGAGCATATGATGGGCATATTGATGAGCATATGATGAGCTTATGATATACGATGAGATCCCGCTCCTGATGAGTGTGTGTTGTGTGTACGCTTGTGTGCAGGGGGAGGTGGAGGACAGGGAGGAGGGGTCGGGGGAGGAGGAATGATGCGAGAAAGGGGGCAGGGCATGAGGCAACGCAGTAGGCAAAGGCCGTACGGCTTTGGAAGTGAGTGAAAAACTAGTGTGTGGGTATGTTTGTGTGCGTGAGTATGAGTGTGTGTATTTGTCTGTTAGTGTGAGTGTGCATATGTGTGTATGAATACTTGTGTGTATGCGTGTGTGGACAAGAGCCTGATAGGTTTGGATGCGAGTACCTGACGGGCTCTTAGATTTGGTCGGGAGCAAAAGGGGATGCATGGGTAAATGAGTGAGTGATTGGGTGAGTGGGCATGTGTGGCTGCCTTGACTCAGAGCTTGAGAGACCAGGGTACGAGATGATGCAGCAGGCAAGGGCTGTGCAGAGTTGGTAGCATGTGCGTTTCTGATTGGAGGAGTGTGTATGGTTGGCTGGGACAGTGGGTGTGGTTGGCAAATCCAATTAGTGGGTGTAAGTAGTGGATCCTGTGAAGTGGTTGGCTCGTCTGGAGGAGAAGGTGGTCAGAAGGTGGATCGTATGAGCGGAGTTGAATGTGTGTGTTTACGTGTATCTGTGTGTGCACATTGTGTGCGTACATTGTGTGTGTACATGTGTATGCATGTGTGAGCGCTTGTGTGTGTGTATGGAGTATGGATGGTTGGAAAGCTGGGTAAGGCTGAAGGGGTAGAGGAAATGGCTGTTGTGAGTATGGGATGGGTGCATGTGTGGCTGGAAGGGCACGGTTAATGTGTGTGTGTTGGAAGGTGTATGTGTGTGTGCCTGTGCCTGTGCCTGTGTGTTTGGTTGAAGGGCGTGATAGAAGCGTGCGTGGGCAAATGGGCCACAATGCGCATGTCTGTGTACAAATCTGTGGTAGAAGGACATGTGGGTGTGTGTGGGTGGGTGTGTGGTGAAAGGAACTAAGTGTATATTTGAGCAAGTAAATGGTTGAAGCGACATGATGGATGTGTGTATGTTTATATCTGTGTTTGTGGCACATATCTGTGTTTGTGGTAGAAGGCCATGAAGTATGCACGTGTCTGTGTACGTGGGTGAAGGGCCACAATTTGTAATGTGTATGTATGTGTGTGTGTGTGTGTGTCCCATTTAGAGGCTAAGAAGGCCGTTTAAGCGAAGGCTGTCTCAGCAGTAGTTCAATGCCACTTTACAGGCTTGGTGCACCTGGTCTCACCATTTGAGTACTCACGATTGAGTAGTACTTTTGAATACTCTCTTAACTTTAGACCAACGACCTAAGAGGAATTATAGTTCCATTTGGATGGAGGCTCGATGGAGGATGTGAGGGAAGCGTGTACGTGTGTATGTGCACGTGTCGGGAGAGGCGTGTGTGCATGTTGGACGGGCTTGCATGCCGTGTGAGCTGTAAAGGAAACAGGGCGTTTGTGAGATATTGGATGGCCTTGCATGTGCTGTGAACCGTAAAACAGAGAGTGCAGGGCGTTTGTGAGATATTGGATGGCCTTGCATGTGCTGTGAACCGTAAAACAGAGAGTGCAGGGCGTTTGTGAGATATTGGATGGCCTTGCATGTGCTGTGAACCGTAAAACAGAGAGTGCACGAGTTTGTGTGTGTATGTGTGTTGTAAAGGAGTGTGTGTTACATATTACATAGTATGGGATGCAGTGCAGTAATGGCACACAGGGACAGGCAAAGGCAAAGGTAGAGGGCTCATTGTAAAAAGCTTTGAAGCTTTTGCTGCAAGTAAGGCTGCGTTCAAGACTTACGACGTGTTTATGTGTGTGTGTGTGTTTGTATTTGCACGCGCACGCCTTCTAGGCCAAGCACACACCAGTCACATCTGCACATGCATCTAGTCTCCACCAACTCCAACCATCTTGCACACAAACACACAAACACACACACCCATGCACACAAACACACACACACACTTACACCCAGGCACACAAATGCACATACGCACACACACGCATGCGCATGCGCAGGTGCAATGGATGGAAGCGCAAGCACAGGCAACGCAGACCCAAGCGCTGCAGGCACCGCCCCTGTCGGTGGTGCTGCTGCCGCCGTAGGTGGTTTCGGAGCTGGGGTTGGGGCTGGTGGGACTGGCAGCCTGAGCAGTGCTGGCGAGGCAGCGGGAACGGGTGGCTTTGCAGTTGGGGGTGCAGGAGGCTTTGGAGATGGCAATGGTGGTGGAGGTGGTGCTGGTGCTGGGGGTGGTGGTAGTGGTTTGGGAGCTGGGGGTACAGGAGGCTTTGGAGATGGCAATGGTGGTGGAGGTGGTGCTGGTGCTGGTGCTGGTGCTGGTGGCGCTGGTGAGGCAGCGATTGCGAGAGCAGGAGCAGCAGGAGGGCCAACAGATGCAGGGACGGCAGTACCAGCAGCAGCAGCAGCAGCAGCAGGGACAGCAACACAAGATGGTGGGTCCAGTTCAACAACAGCAGGCGGCGATGCTGCTCCTGCGGAGGAGGTGGCACCTGAACAGGTGTGGGTGTGGGTGTGAATGTGGGTGTGAGTCTGGGTGTGGTGTGGTGCGGTGTGGTGTGGTGTGGTGTGGTGTGGTGTGGTGTGGTGTGGTGTGGTGTGGTGTGGTGTGGTGTGAACCAATTTGTTTGTGTGTGCCCTAGTGTGTACCTATGTGTATGCATGTGTATGTATGTACACCTTTGCACATGCCTGTGCGTGTGTATACATGTGAGTGTATTTGTGTGTTTGTGTACCTGTGTGCGGAAAGCCTGTGTGTACGTGCTGCAGAGGGGCAGGGCAAAACGGCGTGTGCTAGTGTGTGGGTGCCTAGTACCTGCTCTTGAGTCCTGCCACCCCTGTAGCTGCAATGTATGTATGTATGCATCACTTCTTTTGATCAGCCTCAAAAAGTGCACAGCGCACTTTGTGCGATCACTGCTGTCCACAACTTTTAAAAGGAAAAGGTCATATTTGGAAGCGCAGCTCACTCTCAGCTCACTCTCAGCTCACTCTCAGCTGCAGTGCTGTCGTTGTAGAACATGACACAAGAAGTACGCTGTTTCACCACACTCCACCACGCTTCCCGCCATGCTGTTCACCATGTGACCATCCACACACAGCCACGCCATCCATCGCTCACAAATCCGCACGCCGTGCACCATGCCTTCTACCCGTGCAGCCAAGCTTGAGAGATACACTATTGTAACTTCACAGAACATTTTTGCAGCCAAGCTTCAGAGACACCTTCATGTTACTCTACAATAAAAAACTTTGGTGGCCTTCCCTCTTTCACTCCGTGGCCCAACCGCTGAAACCCTCAAGGCTTTTCTTGCGTTTGCTCCATTTGCTGAATGTCTGCCCATTGTATAATTGTGGAAAGTCTCTCATTCTTCCAGGGTGCACACGGAAGTTAGGGACTGGTGAAAAGTTAGCATGAGACACACACACACATGCATGTGCGCGCACACACACACACCACACACACACACACACACACCCCTACACGTGCACACACTCACTTCTAACTACCAGGGCCACATGACGAGTCTGGCTGCCGATGTGGTCGACAGGGTAGTTTCATGGGCAGCTTTCTTTGTTCGCCCAGGCATAGAGGTGGACATGCGAGAGGATGTTGTCATGTGCGTGGGTGGGCGTGGGCGTGGGTATGGGTTTATGCATGGGTGTGGGTGTGGGTGTGGGTGTGGGTGTGGGTGTGGGTGTGGGTGTGGGTGTGGGTGTGGGTGTGGGTGTGGGTGTGAGTGTGGGTGTGGGTGTGGGTGTATGCGTGGGTGGGTGGGTGGATACCTTTTATGCCCCCCAAAGTGCAACCTGCATAGCACCCAATCAAGTGGATGCAGACATTTGAGTGACATGTTTCTAAGAAGGTATTATAGCATGCACATACAACCAACATGCAGCTTGCCCTTTTGACACAGACGCACCACCCACCCACCTGCCCGCCCATGAATGATTGCTTGCGGGACACAGCAAGAACACGTCCCTTTGATCTGATCAATAGTTGATAGAAGCTGGTATTCGGTCAGCATCCCAAGGGCAGCTAGAACACACACTGCCAGCACCACACACGCTAAGTCACACATGTGCACGCACGCACGCATGCACATACTCGCATGCACATACTCGCATGCACATACAAACTCACACAGAAGTACAAACATGCATGCAGGTACACCGGCAGCGTCGTGCTTATTCTACTGCTGCTGCTGGGCCTATATGTTGGTCGTCGCATTGTGTCATCCCGCGCTGGAAAAGACGGCAGTGTACCCTTCCAGTTTGGCAAGGAGGGTGGCGCAGGTGGTAGTCCTGTGGGTCGTCAGCACTGGGGCCCTAACCAGAGGTGGGGGGGTGTTTGTAACTTGCGTGTGCTTTTGCGGAAAGTGGGTAATCAAGTGTGTCCAATGTACAAATTAAGTCGACTGTAATGCATTATCGCTCCTATCGTTAACTTGTGTGTGTGTGTATGTGTGTGTTTATGCGTGTGTGTGTGTGTGTGTGTGTGTGTGTCGATGCGTGCATGTTAATGCGTGTGTGTGTGGAGTATTTTGGTTTCCTATCTGTGTTTTTACGCACTCATGCATGTGGTAGTGATTGATTGGTCAGACGATCAAGACCAGAGAGGAAGGTAAATTTAGGGCTGGCCAGAACCGTATATACACACCGTATATGACCGTACGTATGGTGATTCCTCTGCTAAAAATTCCGTATGTACACTGTATATGCGTATGGATGTATGGCCAGATTGGCCAACCTAAGCTGTTTTGTTCTCTTCCGTATGCTCAAACGTACATGTGCTTGCAATTAGCTGTCCGTTCCCTTTGAAATAGTCACAACTGCCATTCTGGACGCACAAGACAGCAAATTGTAAACTATCCTACTGTTTTAGGCCAAACAAGGCTACGGATGCATGGGACAACCACGACTCAGAGTGGGAAAGCCTGGAGGAGGGGCACGACAAAGCCTCACAGGAGCACACAAAGCAGCGGCCACAGGTGCGAGTACAGCTGGTTGTGTCCCCATTGTGGACCTGTTTCCATTGGATCCGATTTAAGGACACAGGAGCTCACAAAGCAGCGGCCACAGGGGTCATGGGCGCTCGTCATGTTGGACCCTAGGACACGAAGTGTCTAGGGCTTATGGTTTGCTAGAGAAAATGAGTCTTATAGCTTAGAAAATATTGGCTTTCTCCAAAAACTTTTATAGCCAAATCGAGTAAGAAGCTCATGCTGAGAAGGATGGTGCTTTCCGATTGGCGTTCGATGCCCTGGTTGGAGACTGGCACCATTGTTTTTGAGCTCCTCGATATAAAAATTAGATAGCTGGAAAGAAGACTTAATTTCAAGACATACTGGGCCTTACCGTCTCAAATGGCGATGCCGCGAAATGCAAGCCTGGTTCCCGAGCGGAGTCATGTTTTTGCATGTTTGCGATGAGTAGGAAGTTAAACTTAATATCGCTGCAGCACAATTGCATTCCGGCCACTTGTTGTTGTGGTGACGCGTCGCGCGGAGAGGGCACTACCCGGGATTGAGAACGGAGATTCAGAGTTGCAAAGTCTCAGCCCCATAAAGCCGTCCTCCACTACAGGCAAGGGCGATTGCAACAGGCTTGCACCAGCCATCTTACTTGCTTTGCACTTTCTGTGCATGACACTAGGCACACACATCAGGTCAAACACAGGATCTTGAGGATTTTGAGGATGCAGGTATGCATTGAGCACCAGCAGAACACTTAGCTCATGCATTTGCACATGCAAGGCTAGCTGGGATGAGCAGGGACCTAGTTCCAAGAGCCTCTCTTTGCACACAACTCTGTTTAGGGCAGCCAGAATTGCCAGGCATAGGTATAGGAGACCATGCCATTTGGGAATTCAATAAAGGGCAAGAAAGCGCTTGCTCATCGCAGACCTTTGGCTGTCACGACAAGGTTATGGTATCCAGCTTATGCTTGGATTGCAAGTATGGGCTATGATGGATTGCAAATATGGGCTATGAATTCAAGGTCTCTGACCTGTTCCTAGAGACCTTAAGCACAGCGCCAGAAAAAGCTATGTAAATTGAATGGACCTAGGGCCTAGGGTCCCAAGCGCAGCGCCACTACTTCTATTTATTTTATATTGTCACTGCTTTCCTCTAATTGTTGGACCTTGGATTTCTTTGCCGCGACCAGCAGTTTGTTAATGTGGCGATGCTTGGTGCTGGCCGTGTTGTTGCCACTGGCAGAGTTAATATGTGTGCATGAAAGCTCTCACCGCACTCTTACTGTCACGAACATGCACAGGGCCGTGGGCAGCGCAAGCCTCTGAAAAAAGCACGGCAGCAGTCAAAAATTATAGTGGAGCACGAGGAGGTGCCTCTTTTGAAAAAGGGTGGAGCAGATGCAGCCAAAGATGTGGAGCAGCCATGAGCAACTGCAGCTTCTTATCCTACCAATTGCCTATTATAATAAATACAGGTGGTGGTACCCCATCCTATTGCACGGCCCCTTTTCTCTAATTGATGTGGGAGAAATGGTTCATTGCACATTAGTATTTTAATAATCAAGCAGTGAGCAGGGCTGTCACGTGACACAACAGCTTGTGTGATGTTTGGCGTGCGACTCCTTTCATTCATCCCGGGAATGTTTCATTTTCAACATCTTTGCAATCGTTGATAATTAATTTGGTAATCTAATTATCCTAATTGGGTAAGCGAAATGGATGGAGGTTACACTTAAAACATGCACCTTTATCATGATGCAACTTGTCAGACATATGTCAAAAGGCCTTGTTAAGAAACGCAGAATACAAACCTGGATCAAAGAGATTCTCTGTCTGTTTACGCTGGGCAAGTGCAAACAACCAGCTATTGGCAACAAACTTTTTGCCCCATTCGACGCAAGCTGCTGGATGGTACCTCTGCATGTGGTCAGGTTGCTTGCTGCAGCTGTGCAGTACAATTTTAAATAACAGAGCAACCGCAGGGAGCTTGTCTGCTAGAACAAAATCAGACGAGAGCAACAGCCGTGTATTAATGGCACAATAAGAGTGGCACTGCGCTCTTGATCACTAAAATTCAAGTCTGGCGCTACAACAATACTTATCACAGATTTTACACGTGTTATATACGCAGCCTAGCAGTCGCACGTTTTGACTGATGGCTTCATCTGTAAATCCTGTAATTCCTGTAAAAATCAGTCAACGCCCATTCTAGAAAGGTTTTGCCACTAAGTTGTCACGACGAATCATGGTACCAGCTTAAGCATGAGCCATTCCATTTTTTTTAACGCCTCCTCCCTCCTCTCAGAGGCTACGTGAGGGAAGAAGGAGGCGGCTCAGGCAATGCCCCGAGGAGTTGGTTGTCTGAGGAAGACCGAGTTTTTTTACAAGAGGACCATCTAAACTGGCCAAACAACAAAACAACCGTAAAACCGTTGCTCACTTTATAAATCCTAGGGAAAATCACACGATTCGTCCATGCCACTGGTTTAGCATGACAAAGTCCTAGAAAAATTAGGCCCTAGACACTTCGTGTCTTAGGGTTCCAACAAGACACCCAAACAAACAAAACGCGCTGCGTATCATGTGTTGCTAATGCTTTGCCAACTAGCTAGGACAAAACATCCACACTATTCTACTAGGAGCTGGCACTACCTACAACAGCCAAACAAGATTCCCCTCAGAGGTACTGATCTGTATGCCATACAAGGTTTACGAGATCTTACAAAAAAGGCCTTCAGTCAAGAAGTGCGATTGCTAGCCTACATGTCATACCACCTACCACTAAAAAAGATTCGAAGCTTACATGTAAGCAGATCTGCAATAAATACCGTACAATCACATGTGGCATCAAATACGAATACCAAAACATCTGAGCACGCCTAGTGGTGTACAGATCCCTGCCTCCCAGCCACCTGGTCTATCTATTGAAAGCCTCCTCCCTCCTTTTATTCTCCATCCCAGAGATGGGGTATTGTGCAACTTTGCATCCATTAAGTTGTTCAGAACACAAATTTAGTAGCCGTTTCTAATCCTTGCCGGAAGCAATAAAATCATCTGCATTCTTCTCCTCTCCTAAGTTCAACAAGTCTGGAAAAGAGTCACTAGATGGTGGGCAATGCAGCAGGCCACAAACTGTCCTCATAGATGTCCAACAAGCAGCATTTAAAGAGAGGAGGACCATGGCAAGTTAAACAATACCGTGCCGGGCGCTGCTTGAGCAGTTGATCCGTCCACGCTCCAACGTTAAACTCACGTCTTTCGTTCATGCACAAGTCATACATCTAATGGAGCAGGCTGTGATGGGGCTTCCATGCAGAACCAACTCAATGCAATATTAGAACTTTGACAGACACAGGGTGCCACTCAATCATCCTATAAATGTCAGCACACCTTATTTGCTGCCCACGCGCCTTTTGAGTCCTCTTGGGCAGCCATAAAGGACCTGCTTTGCATCATCGTTTTGAGCAGACTTGCTTCTGCCTTTTCCTTTTCGTAATTATTGGCAATCGAATACGGCTAGTAGTACTTAGTATCCAGCACCCTTACGATGAGCTAGCTCTCCAAGGCAGGTGTCCGGAGTACAAGAAGGGCGAGCACCAGTTTAAGAGTCCACTCAAGTCTGGGCACCTGAGGAGGGAAGCAGGACAGGAAAGGGAAAGAGGTTTGTGCTAACAATTTATAGGAAAGCGACCTCAAATGTAGGTATGAGAGCGGTTAGGCCGCTCCTACTTTGTACAATGTTTTTGCATGTAGCAGCTCCTACGGGGAGATTATATTTACAGCAGAATATCAAGTACATGTGTGTGGCTGTACATGTTATGCAAATTGATCGCGTGATTTCCCTCTTTCCACTCATTACCTGGAAGGAGCGTGCGGGGGGCCAACAGCAAATGGATCCCTGCGCAATTTTTTTAAGAGAAGCTCGCCCCCACAACCATAAGGCTCGTCCTTAAAAGCCGCTACGGTGCGTGCCTGGAGGTACAAGAAACCAAAGCAGAAGAAAGAAGGGCAAAGATAGGACAGAGGAAGGGAGAAAGAAAGGAAGGGGTGGAGGGAGGAAAGAGGCGTGGTGAAGCTGCAAAGATAAGAGAGACAGCAGAAGTTTGAAAAGAATTCTGGAGATAAAAGTTGGAAGAGCCTTTGACAAACTAAAGGAAATTTGGAGGAGTCATTTCTATGAATATAATGGGTGGAAGGCTTCCCTTCTATGACGGTGAAGGAAGCTTCGGGCACGTTCGCACGCATGCGGCAAGAGCTAAAGGGAAGGACTACAAAGAACCCAAAGCTCATCCCCCTCAGGCTTTTTGCTTTCCCGCCGTTCTTTAACTATCCAAGGCTGAATACTAAGCCTGTTTAGAAAAACCACGTGTCTGCTGAAATGCCTGCCGGGCACAACTCCATTGTAACTCCTGAACCTCTTAAGCAATGCTTGCAGATCATGCAAGTGCATGCGCCCTGATCAGCATGCGTGCATGCGTGCTGGATTGCCATCCAAATGTACACGTCTATATAGTGCAGGGTAATCCACACACCCTGCTGAGTTCCTGTACGAAATGCCCTATTTTTTTTACGACCTCCACTGGTACTTCCTCCTCACGAAATCCCCCCTCCCCCACGCATATCCCCCCATTCAAGAATCCCCCCTCATGCACATACACAAGCACACGCACGCACACGCACGCACACACACACGAAAACACGCACACCACACACACAATACACACACAATAACACACATGCAAGTACGCACCTCCCCTTTTGTTGCCCCCTCTGCGGCCACAGGCAGCTCAGTGCCCACGAATTTAAAGCGTTCTTCTGGCCTGCATAGAAAAGTAACACATGCACGAATATTAATTAGCACGCTGCTGCAGGGTGTAACGTGTGCACTTACCACACTACTGCACGGTGAACCTGCGTGCTCTACCACACTCCTGCAGGGGTGTAACGTGTGCTCTACCACACTACTGCAGGGTGTAACGTGTGCTCTTACCACAAGCACTCATGTTGCACTAGGGTGTGTGTGTGTGTGCGCAGAGCGCCATTGCTTTTGTACACGTCCGTATGTTTGTCATAAAGTCAATGCACTCTTTTAACGCTACCTGCCATGCTTATGCATGTGGGAAGTGTACATAGTGGAGGTGTGCTTGTGTGTTGCTATCGCTAATGGCAACTTTGAGAGTATCTCTGGTCAGCCACATGGAGTGAGACGTAATCAGTGATATGTCAGTACGCCGTATTTCCATTTGCAGACCGTACATACAGTACGGTGAGGGTACAGTACGGTGAGGGTACAGTACGGTCCAAAACCGTATGATACGGTTGACCGAAAATACGCCAAACCGTACTGGAAGCATGGGCCTAACGGACACCATACAATTTTAAATGAGGTTTGGCACGGACAAACGCATACCGTGCTTACAGCATTTGTGGCAGGGAAATCTCTGCATTTGTCTTCATTTACAAGGATCATATATATGGTCTTGGCTGACCTAAGCTTGCCAAAAATGCGCGGCCACAAACATGTCACAAGAATATGTGTTGCCCCTTTTCCTTCATTATTGGGGAGTGGGTCCCACTGAGCGCGTGACCATTCACATTTCCTTTAGAGCCGTACCAGTGCAAAGCCATTCTGTGTAGGCCCTTAAAGCGGTCCCTTTTCAGTGTGTAGCTGACGACTGTGGATACAAGCGGTGAGGCAGTAAAGGAAAATGGTGAATAACTATTTCAAGACGACCGTGGATGCAAAAGGCGAGGCAGTGAACAAAATTGGTTTTCAAGACTATTCCGTGACAACTGTGGATGCAAAAGGTGTGGCAGTGAAGGAACTCGGTGCAAATTATGCACCAGCAGAAACAGGCAGGACTATGCATTGGCAAAAGCAGGCGCGATCTAAGCTTGGGCGTGAGCTAGTTGCAGAAATGCAAATCATACGCCAGCACCTAACCGTGAGCTGTTGGCAGCTAAAGGAAAGGTTCAGGTAAAATGTACACTGGCAAAAATAGGTGTGATCTGAACCAGGGTGTAAGCTACCACAGCAACAAGTGAGGTCAGCGCAACCATGCGTGGTTATAAAGGCTCGCTGCTGCCAAAAAAAACTTGGGTACTGACTTAAGGAAGGCGACATTTACTTGGTCCAAGAAACAGGTTCATTTAAATTTGTGATGACAGGTGTGCATAACCTTGTGTGGGAAGTGGATAGTACCACCTGCCTTTTTCCATTCCATCCATCTTCTAAACAAAGAGAGGCAAACACATACCGGTGATGGCTTCAGGGTAGTGTCCCGCTAGCTCGTAAAACCTGCACAAACATATAATAGTAACAGTTGATACCGATGATGGCTTCAGGAAAGTGCCCTGCTAGCTCGTTGAACCTGCACAAATATTTACAGTAACAAATTTGATAATGTGCACAGTTTTTGCTTATAAAACGCACCTGCATATCGAGAAAAGCAGGTTCTCAAAGCTGTCACGGGCGTGCTCTTCCGTGAATGTGCGGCTGCGCACATTGCTTGTAGTGTTGAACCAGTCAGCTGCTTCAGCAACAACCTGCCATTGTGCAGGAGTGTGTGTGCGTATGTGTGTGTGCGTATGTGAGTGTTTGTGTGTGTGCGTATGTGTGTGTAAGTGTGTGTGTGCTTGACAGTGAGCGTGCGTATGCAACATGATGTATGTTTCTGTGTAATTTGTTCCTTTTTGGGTGCATGTATTTGTGTGTATGCGTGCCCGTGTAGAATCTTGCTACATCATATCTGAAGTGATCTTGTTGCTGCACAGCACAACTCACACAGCCTGCTTAGAGGTAGGCTAGACTATCTGACCCTACTAGACTAGATTAGACTAGACTAGACTAGACTAGACTAGACTAGACTAGACTAGACTAGACTAGACTAGACTAGACTAGACTAGACTAGACTAGACTAGACACTGGACTAGGCACTAGACTAGACTAGACTCACACAGCCTGCTTAGGCTTAGACTAGACTACCGGACCCCACTAGACTAGACACTAGATTAGACACTAGACTAGACTAGACACTAGACTAGACTAGACTCGCACAGCCTGCTTAGATCTGAAAGTCGGACCCCCAGTGTGACTCCTCGTACCCAGCCCTTTTGCTCTGTTATTATATATATAGTCTGGCACTCTGCATCACAGCAAAACTCTGTGAGGATACACAATGTGGTAATCTGCATTTTAAGACACAGCCGACGATGAAACTAACGTGCTCAAGGCTGTTATATGATTATATCCATAGACCTTCAAACCGTACACCACGAGCTGTCTCGCCCACACCTGTCGCAGACCCCAAAACAAAAGACGTGACGCCACAAGAGTAAACAGAGAGATAGAAAGAGGACACGTAAAAGCTGCACCACTGGTTATAACGCACATCAAAATGAAGGGAAGGTGCCCAGGTGCCCGAACCTAGACTTCCCCACCGCCACTATGCAAAGCCTCATGCATTGGCCACTAAGTGCCCTAGTGCCCCCATCGCCCACCACGGGTATAAAGGATTGCCCTGATTATCAGCCATGACGACGTATGCAACGCTCACGGTATAAAGGATTGCCCTGATTATCAGCCATGATGACGTATGCAACGCTCACAGTATAAAGGATTGCCCTGATTATCAGCCATGATGACGTATGCAACGCTCACCCAATAGCTCAGCCCTTCAGACCTTGGACCCGCTTCTCTTCGTGTTTGCCCACCTATGAGAACAGCAGCGTTTGCTCCTTAGCAATGCATTAGCCGCCCGTACAATTTGTCGTCTGTTTCTGTTTAACCGATCGTGAGTTCGGCAGCATCTGTTCCTTGTCTAGTAACTAATAAACGTAGGATCTGTTGACGATATTTTTACCCATTTTGAAGACAGCAGCATAGCCGGTTCCTTGTCAATTGACTCTATACATGCCTCTCTTTTGCCTTTGTTATCGACCTGCACAATCATCTGTCTCTCCTTGTTTCCCGCCCTGACTTGCATACCCTGCCTGAGCAAAACGTCTGTTTCTCTGTAACTGTAAAATGCATGCACTGCCTGCATGTTCCTCGTACGACATATGAACAGGGTCCACCCGGTGTGAGATGAATGTTTGTACAGGCACAAATACAGGGCCAGGCAGTAGCAAAGCCACATGACCATGCCTCAGACTGCTCCTCATTGCACGCGCTACTCCACGCAATCAACAACCCAGTCCTAGGTAGCACACCTCATGATGGATGTAGGACACATGTACGCACACATACACGCAAACACACATACACGCACACTGCACACTCAAACAGTCACCTCCACACCCACACCAACCCGTCCATACCCACCCACCTACACACACACACGCACACACACACGCACACGCACATACACAGCCACACCAAACCCTACACTCACACCTAAACCCACACCCACATCCACACCCACATCCTCTCACTCTCACTCACCCACACCCACACCCACAGCCGCATGCACCTAAACACCCAAGCACCCGCACCCAAACGCCCACACCCACCTGAGAAGAGCAGCATCGCCTCAGGGTCGGCCGCCGCCTCCTGGATGCCTAGCCGGATGTTATCTAAGAACGACTGCGCTTCCCCTGTGACTTTTTGATAGTCCTCCAAGAACCAGCTCGCTTCGTGGGCCGCTTCTGAGTAGTCCTTACCCACATACACCGCATGGCCGGCTACTAGTATCAGCCTCTTCAAGTGCTCGCCCGCCGGAGGTAGGACGTTGCCTAGCATCTTTCTTCCCTGCAAGCAGATGAGGAGGAATCCATTGTCCCTTTCACGGACATCCTGTGCTCAGCTATAAACAGCCATTACTCCACGCACAGACCACCCCACGCCCTGGGTGTGAGCAGGTGGTGTACACATGTGTGTGTGTGTGTGTGTTTGCGTGTATGTGTGTGTGTGTTTGCGTGTGTGTGTATGTGTGTGTGTGTGTGTGTGTGTGCAGATGCAAGCAGAGGCGCTCACGACCGGGGGTCAAGCGCCCTTTCCGATCAGCATCTTCTCCCCACCTTGGCATTTTATACAGGTAAGAGCTACACACTGAGCTATAAAATTGAGAAACACACTTCTGCGCATACGATTATGTAACATAAAAGCTGGCAGAAACTACTCCCTACTGAGACCAGGAGCCGCTTAAAATTTACAAACTACTCCATAGCAGACACCAAAACTCACCGTTTTGCTGCTACCCCCGCTGCCTCCAAATTTGATCTCTATTCGAGTGGCCAGCGCCCACAGGGGCAAGAGTATGCAGAGCAACAGCACGACCTGCGTAAATTGAGTGGGAGCCACACGGAATGCGTTTATGCAACCTGTCCATACAATCTGCAATTTGCAGAAGCACGGCCTGCGCACATCAAGTGGGAACCAGACGCAGTATAAGTCATGCACACAACTTTGACGGTGTGTGGTGTGCAGGGAGCAGGGTGCAGGAGCCACCTGCTTGTGCGCACGGACGTTGGGTTGGCCAGAACCCCATATACACGGTGTATATACGGTATTTGTGGCAGGGAAATCACCAAATATATGGTCATACACGGTGCGTATATACGGTTCTGGCCAACCCTACATTTACGTGATACGAGCACAGAGGCTCTTGCCTGTGTGTGATATGCTGAGCAAAGGCAGTCAGCTTATGCACACACAAAGTACATCACATTCCGGCATATGAAATAATGAAAAGATTGAATTGACAGTGATTAAGGGCGAGTAGGTGATGGGTCGGAGAGAGCAGGCGCGCAAGCAGGTAACAGCAATGCATGGGCAGGCAATTGGTACGTTAAATTCATGAGTGGGTGTAGGGAGCAGGAGCACCAGCAGGGTAAACTTTGGGAGCGAGCAAGCACGCTGTGTTTGTCGACATACATATGACATATGACATACGATACTAGAGACACGGACGTTATGTTTGCTGTAGTGAATATATATATTGGCACGAAGCATGAATTCGGAGAGGACAGGGGCAGTACAAGTATGAAAAGAGAGGACAGGAGCAGTACAAGTATGAAACACAGGAATAGCAGTCTAATCAGGGCAAGTTTGAATGTAGGCAGGAGCAGCTGTAGAGAAAGGGTGTGTGTGTGGGCAATATTACCAGATGCTTCACACGAACAGCACGTGGTACTGGGCAGGGGCGGAACAAACATCGAGGTGGTGCCAGGAGCCTGACGAAGCTACACACAGGGGAGCATTCTGCAGTTACAAAAGGAGACCTGCCGTACGAGGCGCAAAGTGCAGTGCATACATATAATCACAGTGCATAGTGCAGTCTACAGTGTGGTACAGTGCATAGGTAGTGCATAAGGGTGTAACATACAGTGCATCAAACAAGTGTAATGTGTAAATAGTTGTATATTATGTACGTGTATACATGCAGCTTAATGCTAATAACAGTCTGCGATGGTCACGCCCTTCAGGACTCCTCATATGTGCAAAGGTAGAAAAACAAGTGTGGGGAACAAGCGACAGAACAGCAGAGCCTGATGGGGCACACTGAGAGAACGCCTGTTACCATGCCAATATCGGGATACATAACGAAATAAGAATTCAAAGGAAGAACGTTCAGGTTTTTGGTTATCGAGTCCTCCTTCCTTATGATTCCCAACAGTCGGACATGTTGAGGGCCTTGGTGCGTAATGAAAGAGAAGTTTCTTCTAGTCTGCTGAAGCCCTGCTGGTGCAATTGAAGCACACACAGGCGCGGACTTTAATGCTGCGGGGTTGCTTGTGATGGAGGTTCAGGCCCAAATGCAAACTGAGTCAGCCCTGCTCAGCACTAGACGATGGCAGGAAAAAATGGTGCATAGCGCAGCTGGTGATGTGTTTTTGCAATTCATGCATCGTTTCATCAAGGATGTTGCTTAGAACATTTGCATGTGGGTTGTGTGTGCGAGTGCGTGTGCCCCTGCGTGCACCTCATTCACAAACCTCCCTTTCTTGTCAGCTTCATTGAAAATGAAGGGACAGTCTAGGTCCAGCGAGCAGAACACCACGCAACACACACTTGCAAATGACTAGGACTCACCTGTATTGCTCGTCTTAGCACTTGTCGGCGTGAGGGCTTGTGCAATGTGGCCGGATGACTCGATATTGACGGAAAGGGTGTTGCACTAGCTGGCAGAGTAATCAGTGTTTCTCCTGCACATGCATTTGCTGGCGGCACGAGTCTCATTAAATACAAAGGAAGCAATTGTGCGGGTGTGGGTGCATGTGATGGGTGGGTGTGATTGTGTGAACGTTTGTGCGAGTATGCGTGCATGTTTAGGCAAACATTGCGTATTTGGGGTATGTGTTTGTACGTACACAAGTACATGCATGCATGCAGGTGCTCATGTGTGTATGCGTGTGTATGCGTGTGTGAGAGAGTGTGTGTTTGTGTGTGTATGTGTGCGTGTGTGTATGTGTGTGTATGTGCGTGTAGGTATGTGTGCTTGTGTGTGTGCGTGTATGTGTGTGTTTATGTGTGTGGGTGCGTGTATGTGCGTGTGTGTGCATGTATGCGTGTGTGTATGTGTGTGTGTGTGTGTGTGTGTGTGTGCGTGTATGTGTGCGTGTGTGTGTGTGTATGCGTGTGTGTATGTGTGTGTGTGAGTGCGTGTGTTCATGTATGTGTGCGTGGTGAGAGTGTGTTTGTGTGTGTAGTTTATGTCTAATGCTCATTTGTTTCTGACCTGATTCAACGCCATGCCTGTGCAGTAGGGCGGGCTGCATCGGGCCCTCTGTTGGCCCCTGCCCTCCCTGGAAGCGCTGCCGATAGATCTTGCTTGCCCCTCTGTCCTACTAAGAGGATCTTGGAGGTGGAGAGAAGTTTCCCTGCTGCCTCCCAGTTCAAGCGTTGTTGTTGCTTGAATAAAATTTTCGTATCTCCTGTCACAATACGTGTGAGAGAACATTACAAAACCCTACGAAAAGAATACCTGGTAAAAATACCATAATACATATGGTAGCAACTTAAAAATGCTTCCGATTTTTGTTATCCTGCTTTCTTCTCAGCACTGGTGCGCTTCTTGCACCTACATATTGTGGTGTACCTCTCAGCAATTTGATTTTCCGCGCGTTGCACTCAATCAAGGCAGATCACACTTGTCGGGTTTTTTATGCTCCATGCAGACCTGTGCTCTCGCATCTGGAAGCATAATGCACATAACGCCACTACGCCGTAAAATAATAACAGCGGCATTAAAGACGCCAGTAGAAAATCTCAATAAAAAAATAATTAGAAAAAGTACACACAAAAGAAGATGACTGAGGTACATTTCCTCCTCCTGGCCGCACGCCCTAGGATAAAAGAGACGACGAAGTGTCTGATGTGGCACTGTCCGACTCCGCGTGGTCCGTGACTGTAACGACGCAGGTCGTAATAAATCAGAAAATACAGATTAAATCAGATACAATCAGAGCATCCGAGCTTGCACACGTGAGTACTTTTCGACAATCCGAGAGAATCCATCCGAGGGAATCTATCAGGAAAGTACAAATACTCAGATTTCGGGGTTGTCAGTATTCTCTTTTAATTCGCCGACTGAATAGCTGAGAGGCCATCCGTACGCCTTGCGGGTTCATATCCGTCTTCCCCATTCCCCACGTTACAGTGACCAAGGAGGTCATGGAACGCAGCACGCGTCATGAAACGCAAGAAGCGCGTCATTTTGGGTGACCTGTGAGTGTGTCTCTTTGCTCACAAACACTGCACACATACAGATTGGTGGATGAGCGCGCACACACAGAACACAGTATGCACAAGGCATTTTCTCAGATCTATGTCTCATCTTAGGTTGTTGCTTCAAGAGTTGTTTTAACTACAATATGCCAACCAGATTTGAATTCTTGCTGCAGGTTTGGCTTCCTCCCACCACACCGCGGGGGAAGCAATGACTACAAGGCTACAAGGTCATCAATGACCCAAATGGCGTCCAGGTTAGGCAGCCCAATGAATCATGTGCAAAAAAGAATTATTTCTTCAGATCTCATGAGCTGGCAGCTATGACACATAAGTACACAGGCCACTCATTTAGCTTCCTTTTATTGAGACATGATTCAATCTCTTACTGATGTCTACCTACTTGTCTACTGCCTGCAGTCATCAGTTGCGCACTGCCGGTCATTGATGACCAACACACCGGCTGGTGCAAAACAAATCATCATGTTTTTCGAGCCCTTTAACAACCGAGGGTAGGTTCATTGAAGAGAAGTTGCATGTGTATTTGCCACTAAAAACACCCTCCCTTTCAAGCACAATACGTGTGTATGCTATCATTGATAACGCTCAGCTTCGTGCGTGTATATTTCTTTCAGCTGTCGATTGTCCATGGCACTGATCTGAATGTGGCACTTGATCTGATTATACCTGGATTGTATGCGTACTTGCTTTTATATTGTCTGCTCTTGGGATTTGCACATCCTCTTTGATCGCACAGAATGACTCTTTCGTCTTGTTCTTGACTTGCTCAACCTAGGGGCGGGCAGGCAGTGGCTGCCGCCATGGCTGATGTCGAGTTCAGCGTTGTGAAAGTTGCTGCTTGCAACTTGAGCAGCGTAGGAGCCCCCTCCACGCTAAGCAAAGCCATCCGTGGCCTGCAAACCATCTCCACCTTGCTTCAGGACGAATTCATCAAAGAGGTTGAGGCGGAGTTCCTTGGGGGACAAGGCCCCAACTTCAGAGAACTGGGTGAGTGGGGTAGGTTGCCTTGTCAAAGGGAACCAATCTGTTGCATGTGGTTGAAAACAAATTCACAAATTTACAGAAAATTGTGCTCCTGCTCTCATCACATCAATTGTTAAAATTTTAGAGAGAAGTCAGTTCATAGTTCACAAATGGTCATCATGTCTTGATCTTTGGTTTGTGCGTGGAAAACAACAGCTGACAGTAGCGCACATTTTTCTTTGAAGATTCCTCGCCTTCAAGCTGCCCCACGGATTATGCCGACCTCCACATACACCCGCTTTCATTTTATCCGTGCCCCTCCTTCATCCACACACAGGCCAGCAGCGCATGGCCCTTGAGGGAAAAACAGAGCGTGGAAACTCAGTGGCTGCTACCAACCTGGGTGAGCAGCCTTCAAATGTTTTGATTTTGTGTGCTGAAAAGACGAGGTCTATGCAGCATCTGAGTGCCGGGAGGTGACTGAAACAGTAGCGCACATTTTTCTTTGAGGACTCCTTCTCTACCTCGCCTTCAAGCTGCCCCACGGAATAAGCCAACCTCCACATACACCCACTTTCATTTTATCCGTGCCCCTCCTTCATCCACACACAGGCCAGAAGCGCATGGACCTTGAGGGGAAAACAGAGCGTGGAAACTCAGTGGCTGCTACCAACCTGGGTGAGTAGCCTTCAAATGTTTTGATTTTGTGTGCTGGTGTATGCAACTTGTTGCTGAGTACTGAGAGTTTATAAGCGCGCACAAAGCACACACAAGTTGCCAGTTCACATAGCAAAAGGCTTTGCCAACTTTTCAGCATCGCGTGCGAGGCTACCCCGTACTTATCATGCAGCTGTCATTGGTAGCTTTTAGTGTACTCCGTGGTGCATATGCGATCGATTTTAGAGCTACATTGCTATAGAAAGAGAAAACTGAAAAGTCTCACGCTTGCACCCACTCATGCGCACAGGTAAGAAGGGCGTAAAAAAGCAGGTAACCCCTGAAGGTGAAAAGGCCCGCAAACGAGATGCAGAGGGCTTGACCAAAGCGAATCGCTACTATCGCAAGCTAAAGCTGCAGAAGCAGCAGAAGCTGCAGAAGCAGCAGTAGGTGCCAGCTTGCTTTAGTGTTAGGATATTGGTGGCACAATATGTCGCTGCTCTCGCTGCTTCAGCTTGCGATAGTAGCGATTCGCTTTGGTCAAGCCCTCTGCATCTCGTTTGCGGGCCTTTTCACCTTCAGGGGTTACCTGCTTTTTTACGCCCTTCTTACCTGTGCGCATGAGTGGGTGCAAGCGTGAGACTTTTCAGTTTTCTCTTTCTATAGCAATGTAGCTCTAAAATCGATCGCATATGCACCACGGAGTACACTAAAAGCTACCAATGACAGCTGCATGATAAGTACGGGGTAGCCTCGCACGCGATGCTGAAAAGTTGGCAAAGCCTTTTGCTATGTGAACTGGCAACTTGTGTGTGCTTTGTGCGCGCTTATAAACTCTCAGTACTCAGCAACAAGTTGCATACACCAGCACACAAAATCAAAACATTTGAAGGCTACTCACCCAGGTTGGTAGCAGCCACTGAGTTTCCACACTCTGTTTTCCCCTCAAGGTCCATGCGCTTCTGGCCTGTGTGTGGATGAAGGAGGGGCACGGATAAAATGAAAGTGGGTGTATGTGGAGGTTGGCTTATTCCGTGGGGCAGCTTGAAGGCGAGGAATCTTCAAAGAAAAATGTGCGCTACTGTCAGCTGTTGTTTCCACGCACAAACCAAAGATCAAGACATGATGACCATTTGTGACCTATGAACTGACTTCTCTCTAAAATTTTAAAAATTGATGTGATGAGAGTAGGAGCACAATTTTCTGTAAATTTGTGAATATGTTTTTAACCACATGCAACAGATTGGTTCCCTTTGACAAGGCAACCTACCCCACTCACCCAGTTCTCTGAAGTTGGGGCCTGATACCTGTAAAGATCTTGATAGGTCAAGTGTGAGTGCTGCTGAGTGATCTGGGGTTGGGGGTGAGGTCGGGGGTGTTGAGGGATGTAGTGTCCTGGAATGTGGACAGTTAGGTTTGGATGATGAGCTAAGGGAATATTTGGATGTAGCTGTGGAGTTGGTAGTTGTTGTTGGGAAGGGAAGGGCAGTTGACGAAGGGGCGTTGGGTACGACTGATGCTGTTGAAAAAGAGGCTGCAGCTACTGCTGCTGAGAAGAGAGGGATGAAATGTGAGCAGGGGTGTGCGCTTGTGCTGTGAATGGGAAGTGTGATGGGTGGGCTGGTCTTTGCAGGGGCGGCTGCTGCTGAGAAGGGAGGGATGAAGCGTGAGCAGGGGTGTTTGCTTGTGCTGTGAATGGGAAGTGCGATGGGTGGGCTGGGTTTGGTGGGGGCGGCTGATGCTGAGAAGAGAAGGGGGGCTGTTGCTGGTGGGGTGGGGTGGGCAGTTGGGGCTGTTGCTGTTGGGAAATAACAGGGGGCTGGTTATGAAAGGAAGAGACGGGTTGTGGCTGACCGTCCTGCAATTTTACCTTAATCATTTGAGCCGTGGCACCATCGTCTTCATCAACCTATATGTGTAGAATGCAAGAATGTGGGTGCGATGTGTATTAGCAAAATCTGTACTGTGTATTTGGAGCCAGAGATGCCTAAAACTGGCGGAATACAATCTCCAGTAGTGTTGAATCACACACAAACTGCTGAGTACTCTGCAGCATGCAGAAGTACTCTAGTTCTTGGAGGCGAGTGCAACCAAACGTCAGTTGGTACTCTCTTGGCACAGCTTGCGCTGTGCAAACTATCCTTTTAATGCTTGTGCCTTAAATAGTTTGCAGCTTAGTTTTAAGCCCCTGCTCTTGCTGTTTTTGTTGGCAGGTATGGGTGTCAACGGCCCAGATGCTTACTTTCTTGTTTCTTTTCTAGCAGGGCTCTTTTAGCCAGTTCAGTGTCTCTCTTGATGTCGGCACAAGTGTAAAACCCCCCTCCAGCAGTTTGGTGGATATGAGCTGGAATAGAACCAGGCTACTGTAGGATAGTAGCATGGTTTTATCAGTAATGCAGGTTATGGCCTGGGTTCACTAGGTGGGGCAGAGTAGATGCCTGTGAGATAGCAACATATACAAAAATGAACCAAGAACGACAGAAAATTGTGCTCACAAAAGCCAAACCTGCCATGCTGCGTGATGATGGGAAACGTATGTAAGACAGAGTGTACTGTATGGACGACAGGTCAGGTCTTAGGCCTGATGCCGTGCACCTAGTGAATGTAAAGCAAAAGATCTTACCAGAAGCAATGATCTGGAATACAACAAAACTGAAAAATAACTGTCCCTTTTCCTAAATAAATTAAGTCATCATTATCTAAAGGTACTGGAGTTTGCAGTTTCTGAGACTTCACTACCTCAACGCCTACCTTCATGGGGAAGCTACGGCATGTGTTTGATGAACAACCACTGCTCTGCTCAACCTGCACACAACAATGGCAACAAGGTCAACTTAGGACTTGTACTTCACCGCCTAGCAGTCACGTTTTTTTAAGACTTGGCTTCCCTTGTGTCCTTGTCAAATGAAAGGTGGTAGATTGAACAAGAGTGTGACTCAAATACCTCCATTCTGGTCGTGTCTTGGCCTTGATCAACGAAAAAGGCCAGCTAGCTCAGAATCGCTTGACGTCATAGGAACAGGGCAAATGCTTGCGCACCACCCAAACTAAGAAATAAACATAAACTCAGGTAACGGGCAGCTGCCTCCCCACAACACAAAGAAAAACAAGAGGAACAGGTTCTCCCTGTACAAATAAACGTCCACGATACTGGGAAAACAAGGAGCCAAGAGGCGTGACCAACGACACTCACTGACCAGCTACTTGCCTTCATTAACTCCACCTCTTGTTGCAGCTTTGCAATTTCAGCTGCATCGTGTGTTAATTGCTGCGTGACAAGAAGTAACAGCACATTTAGTGTGGTTGATTATCGGTAAAATGAATCCCAGCAGAGCCACCAACCCCAGACAGCATCGACCCAAAGACCTCAGCAAACCTCGGCGTGACATCCACCTCGTCGAGATCAAGTACTGTGAGGACACAAGACCTCAGAACCAGGTGAACGCCGCAAAGGAACAGCACACAGACCTTTGAAACATTCTCCAAGGAGCCTCCGTTACTCTCCACATCATCCTTTTGGGTGTGGGCGGCACCATCTACAACAACCACACTCTGAAGCCTTTCAAAGAACTGGGTCTCAATTCTCAAAGAGTCAAGAAGCTTGCCTCCAAGCTCCATGTGCACTCTGTGAACTTTGCTGCTAAACTTGTCCATACCAGACGTGCCCTTTCCAGTACTGTTATCAACTCTTCTCAGGAGCCGGTTTCAGGCCAAGCCTGCAACCCTCCTGATCCCCATTGATTTTTCCTTTCCTTTTTCGCGGTGGAGGAGCTTTACGGTACTCGGTACCAAAGTGGCTCCTTTTCCTTAATCAATGTGGGGAGTGGTTTTCACTGCCTGCGTAGTTTTTCTTTTCTTTTCTAAACCCATTTTGCAGGGAAGGGGAACTGCAGATTACTCTGCAGCTTGCTGAAGAGTAATCTGCAGCTTACTGATCAGCTTGCTTTGCAGGGAAGGGGATCTGCAGCTTACTCTGCAGCTTGCTGAAGAAGTACTCACATTCTTCGAGGCGAGCGCAACTGAGTGCTAATTCGACCTGTCTTGCCACAGCTTGCACTGTGGAAACCATCCTTTTCACACCTGGTCTTTAGTCGACGTTTAAAATGAGTTTTCCCCTCTTCCTTGCCTCTTGATTTTGATTTCCTGCTGTTTTAGTTGGCAGGTGTGGGTGTCAACAGCCCAGTTGCTGATTTCCTTGTTCTCTTCTCCGGGCGTCTCCCGGAGGGGCTTCAGTTTTTAGCCAGTTCGGTGTTTCTCAATTTTTAATAGGCTTCTCTCTTCAGATTTATGGCAGGGTTTTAGGGCAGTGTTTTTGAGTCTGTCCTGGATGGTTGGCCAAGTGCAAATTCCCTACAACTCCGGTGGAGCCGAGCAGGAGTAGAACTGCGGAGTTCAGTGCTTGTACATAACAGTCAAAACCCAAACCCTTGCAGCGCAGCATTTGCGTGATTCACATCTCTACCCCTTGTTTCTCAACTACGCTTCTCTCCTGCCCTCCAACTACAGGAATCCTTGGTCCTCACACTCATGTTAATTTCTTAAGCCTTAGTGGTTCTTTTAAGCCTCTGGATCTCTTCCTCTCAGCTTGATCAGTGGAGATACTCTCGTTGATGTCTGAGCAGGCATCCCCAATCCTTTTAAGCAATCCACCGGCATCACATACATAATTATAAACGAATAATAACTGCTAAGTTCTCTGCAGCAAGTAGAAGAAATTCAGTTATTGCAGGCAAGTGGCATGTGTGATTTTAGCATATGTGCAAATATCATCGAAAACGTTTGCCTGTTTGCAGAGCTTAATTATTAGTTTCGATTTTATTGTTAGCTTTAGAGTGCATGTTGTTAGTTATCTTAGATGCTAATTAGTACAGGAACGTACATGCTCACGAAAATTTCCAGTGGACTTCTTGTATTTAACATAGGCAAATGTTCTGGTCCTGGGCTCACAACTAACAACAGTCCTGTCCTTCTAACACCCACCTGCTTGTGCTTTCTACTCAGTGTATCTTGGGCGGCACTCGCAAATTGCTGGTTGAACTTTATGACCCGTGCTTGCAGCTTTGCCACTGCTCCGTCTGAATACATAATTGCATCGTCTGAATACATAATTGCATCATCTGATTACATAATTGCCACTGCTTCGTCTGAATACACAATTGCGGAACAATGGTTGTGTCAAACAGAATGTTGCTTGCCATCATATGGAAACAAGAAGTATTTCATTCGTGGGAAGGACGCATGCATTAATTTGTCAGTTTTACCCAGACTTGCAACCCAGGAAACAACAGCAGCAATGCATCCCACGTATTACAAAAGGAATGATCTGGATTTGTCAAGTCCACCTCCTTTACTCAATTCTTCCTACAGGACACGTCTACTTCCATTGACGTGATTATGACGCCAACAAAAGTTTCTAACTTACCTCGTTCCCTGGTGCCTCCTTCATTTAATACTTTCAACAGGACATATGCCTGCTTGCTACCATTGATGTTTTCATGATATTAGCACATGTTATTCACCTCAGCATAAGCTCTACACCTACCTCGTTCTCTGGTGAGGGCCACCACCTGAGCCCCAGGCTCTGCCTGTGCCCCCTTTTGATCTTCCAGCTCCTGAGTCTTTGATCTGAGCTCTGCTGCAAGGTCACCTGAACTTGCGGTGAGACACACTTTGCTGCAAATAAGACTTTCCTTGTCTGAGCTAATTAGAAGCATAAGTTCACAGGCGGTGAAAACCACATCAATCGAAAAAAAGGAGCTGATACGTATAGGTGTCATCGTGCCAACGTAGAGCCTTACGATTACAACAGTCCCAGGGCGGGTTGCATGCTTGGCCTGAACGCAGCGTTTAAGCTCCAAAACAGAAAAGGCTCACCCAAGCACAGAGCAAAGCAATGGATTGCTGGCTTGAAATGTGTTGAGGGTGGCTCTTTATACAAATTAACGACCATTGCTGCGACACCTGTTGAGGCTGCTCCATACCTTGTTGTTTCTCCAAGTGAAGTTGCTTGTTCTGTTGTTCCTCTGTCAGGTGCTGCATCTTCAGCTTCAGGAAAGCCAGCGTTGTTGCCTGATTATCTGGAGCAAAAGTAAGTAGGGATGGAATATGGAATGCCACATCTACTCCCTACCAAGTATGAACAAAGCGCTTGAGATTTTAAAAATGGTGCTTGTCAGATGGCGTAGCAAAATGGCGAGCAGCACACTACATACACAAAATTACAATCAGGGCAGGAGCCTGTAGTTATCATAATATTTTTGGCGCCACGTGTCAATCCAAATATAAAGTACATATAAGCAATCCTGACATCGAGAGCTATCGATTGGTATAGAAATGAGTCGATTCTGGGTCGGTTGGTGCGTGGTCATTTGGGGGTGCTCGAAAACTTTGGGGGGGTCTCCAGAACTTTTCTGGGCCACTACCAGCATATAGTAAATTGAGTTTTGGAATCCTCCGCTAAAGCCCAGTCGAATGACACCCCTTATTGGGTGATTTGATTAAAGGGGGGGTTTTAGGTGCCTGGTCAGAGAATTGCATGGAATGCCCCCAAGTAGGCCACGGGGGTGTGTCCAGGCAAATTACCAGAAACTGATTCCAACTTGCAGTTCCCGTGTTGCATTATACATGAGTTGCATGAATGAAGTAAGTAAGTGCTTTGGCAAAGATTTTGGCTGGATTTGTGCACGAAACAGGTAGCCAGTGCGAAAGCGTATGCACATCATTTTTTGCCCTGTAACTCTCCAAGTATTAATTTATAAGGCACCAGAATGGTGCCGGTAGATAGCCACTTGAATTCTGAGCATATTGACACCCTTTTAATTAGTGTGGGGGTCAGGAAGGGGGGTC
>Ga0307942_1000369_pt1:5000-30372 | contig 30372 bp, 26 predicted proteins | sample OrgLakmetagen175_FD_201846 | JGI IMG/M metagenome (GOLD analysis project Ga0307942, IMG submission 201846) | Saline water microbial communities from Organic Lake, Antarctica - #175 | ecosystem: Environmental > Aquatic > Non-marine Saline and Alkaline > Saline | place: Antarctica... | reverse complement strand
CCCCATTTCTATGGTATTTCTACGATATACCTATTTTTCTGATTGATATTTCTACGATATTTCTACTGTATAACAATATTTCTAGGGTTGGCCAGAACCGTATACATTCACCCTATACGACCGTATATTTGGTGATTTCCCTGCCAAAAATACCGTATATACACCGTATATATATGGTTCTGGCCAACCCTATATATTTCTGATTGACATTTCTACGGTATACCTATATGTCTGATTGATATTCCTACGATATTTTTGCTGAATAACAATATTTCTGGTTGACAATTCTATGGTATACCTATATTTCTGATTGATATTCTTACGGCTATTTCTATGGTATACTCTTTTCATACGGGACATCTAAGGTAGGCCAGAACCATTTTACGTACGATGTATATTTTGTAGTCTTGCAGGGATTTTTTTTATCAAATAACAGCCATTAATGTCGTATGGATAGGGTTGGCCAGAACCATGCATTCATAGGTATATACGGTGCACATGCAGTATTTCTAGCAGGGAAATCACCATGCATACGGTCATACACGGTGCAGATATATGGTTCTGGCTAACCCTACGTATATATACATACGGTTCTGGCCAACTCTAGGTACGCAGGGTTGTTCAGTTCGTTTTTCCGGGAGCAATGGTTCGATAAAGTTTGTGAAAGTTGTAAAACCCTCGAACTGTTCGAAGGGTTCGATGTGCAATTTTGGGAAACAGGCCCTTGGGCTCCTCCCCCCACCTTCAAATCTTATGTTTATAAATAATTATAAGGGAAAAAGGGGGCCAAAATGGGACCATGTCATCATTTTAGAGCAGTAAAAGGAGAACTTCAAGGTGAAGTGCAAGTGCCGCGTTGTACAAATCCTTAGCAGTTCAGAAACGTGTGACAAGCGTGGCCTTAAGACCATGGAAATTTCCTGGCCGGATACAGATTACACATCATTTTTATACATAAATCATTCAACATGTTACTTTTACTGCAAGGAAAGAGTGGGACTGAACTGGGGGGGGCTGCTGTCCCTTGCATTTTTGACACATGCTGAAAAGTTCAAAGAACTCTTAAAAGTTCGTCGAACTTTGACCGAACTCCGAACGGCACTTTTAGATTCGTTAAATACGTGAAGTTCGCGAAATCGAACTTTTGGCCGAAACTCGAACTGAACAACCCTGGTATGTTGTATCCAGTCATTCCATTAACGGTCCTGGCCAACCCTTAATATAAGGTTGTAAGAACCATACATATACGGTGCATATACGGTATTTTTGGCAGGGAAACCGCCAAATATACGGTCATAAACGGTGCATATAAATGGTCCTGGCCAACCCTAAAATAAATGGAGCAGGCGAGAAGCATGCTAGGAAGGAAACGCAGGTGCACAGGTAGGGTTGGCCAGAACCGTATATATCTTCCATATATGACCGTATATTTGACAAAGATCCTGCAAACAAATGCCGTAAATACACCGTATATATATATGGTTTTGTCCAACCCCGAGCATGGTGCATGCTGCCGTATTTATAGCCTATGCGCTCACCTGTTCATTGGAAATATGTTTTAAGTAGTTGTTCTACAACACTGCTAACTAGTGCAATTTCTTTTTATTACTAGTGTTTCTTTTTTTTACTAGTGCGTTTCTTTTTACTACTAGTATTTTTTCTTTCCTACTAGTGCTATTTCTTTTTATTACTAGTGTTTTTTTTTACTGCTTGTGCGTCTTCTTTTTACTACTGGTGCGCAGCCTGTGTAGTCGACTATATTAGTGCGCGGTCTGTGTAGTCGACTTTACTAGTACGCGGTCTATGTAGCCCCTCCCATAACCACTTCAACACATACAGTTCTTTTTGCACTGCACCAAGGGGCGAGAGAGAGAGAGAGAGAGAGAGAGAGAGAGAGAGAGAGAGAGAGAGAGAGAGAGAGAGAGAGAGAGAGAGAGAGAGAGAGAGAGAGAGAGAGAAGGAGAGAGAGAGAGTGAGAGAGAGTTGCCCGCTCGAGTAGCGCTGGCATACCGGTGCTGCAGGTCAAGCCTCCCACACTGCGTACACATTGTGCACCATTGCTGCAGGCAAAGCCTTCACATTGTGCACACATTGTGCACAAATCGTGCAAGCGCCCTCCTCCTTCTTATTGATCACAGTATCTTCCACACACACACACACACACACACACACACACACACACACACACACACACACACACACACACACACACACACACACACACACACACACACACAGACTCACACACTACACACTACACACTACACACACCAGGTCAGCAAGTGCTTGAGTGTCGGTGCTGCAGTCAAAGCCTGCCAGCTCCCGCACCGCGGCTGCCACCTCATCAATGTCACAAATGGGGTGATCTTGCTGCTGCTTTGCAGTGCTGCTGCTGGCAGTGGATGCACCCTGCGTACAAACATACACTCACATACGTGAGGGCAGGTGCGTGCATGTGCGTGGGTGCGTGTGCGTATGTGTGTGGATGCACCCTGTGTAAAAACATACACACGTGAGGGCAGGTGCGCGTGTGTGTGCGTATGTGTGTGTGTGTGTGTGCCAAAATTATAAGTGTGAAAGTGTTGGTGGATGCACACTGCTCACACACACACACACACACACACACACACACACATACACATGTGAGTGAGAGAAGGCATGTGCGCATTAACATATTTGCCTTCCTGTGTGCTCAAGTTTCACAGTACCTATGGTAATGCACCCTACATGGGAGCAGCGCGTTTCATGTACGTACGTACGTATGTGTGTGTGTGCTTGAGGCATACACACAGCTATGTTAAAAACCCACTCTAACTCCCGCGCAGTATGATGCGGAAGCATACGCACAGCTATTTTAAAAATCCACTTGACTCCCGTGCGGTATGATGTGGAGGCACCCTTGGCATGTACATTTAGGGTCAACCAGATCCGTATAGGTACACAAATATATACACCGTAATTATCACATATTTATCACATTAATATCACATATTTATCACATTATATACGACATAATCATCACATAATTATCACATTATATACACCGTTATTATCACATAATATATAATATCATATTATATAGTAATATAGTAATACACACCGTATATTATCACATAATTGGTGATGTCCCTGCCAAACCTCTCGTATACACATGGTTTTGACCAACCTTGCGTGCATTACATAAGAGCGTGCATTACATAAGAGCAGGCAAGTACAAGCATGCAAGGGCACAGAATTGATCATGAGGGGGACGCATGCACATATGTAGGGTTGGCCAGAACCATACATTCTTAGGTATATACGGTGTATATACGGTATTTTTTGGCAGGGAAATCACCATATATACGGTCATATACGGTATGTATATACGGTTCTGGCCAACCCAACACATATGGGTGTGGGTAGTGTGCTCGTGGACGGCTGGAATTTCTGGTGTGTGTGTGTTTGTGTGTGTGTGTGTTTGAAAGCAAGTGACAAGCACAGAAGCATCACACTTAAAAATGTCAAACCAAAAATCCTAACAAAGCACTTACAGTTGCGTGTCCCTGTACAGGTGCTCATTGCTCAGCTGCGTCTGAGGTCAGGGTGATGAAACAGAGACAATAGCAAGGAGATAAATTCCTTGAAGGTATCCCCGTACAGGTGCTCATAGCTCAGCTGCGTCTGAGGTCAGGGTGATGAAACAGAGACAATAGCAAGGAAATAAATTCCTTGAAGGTATCCCCGTACAGGTGCTCATTGCTCAGATGCGTCTGAGGTCAGGGTGATGAAACAGAGACAACAGCAAGGAACTAAATTCCTTGAAGGTATCCCCGTACAGGTGCTCATAGCTCAGCTGCGTCTGAGGTCAGGGTGATCAAACTAAGACAAACAGAGACAATAGCAAGGAACTAAATTCATTGAAGGTATCCCCGTACAGGTGCTCATAGCTCAGCTGCGTCTGAGATCATTGGAACGTTTGCTACGCATAGGCGTGATCAAACGTGCTACGCATAGGCGTGATGTCAACGTGCTACGCATAGGCGTGATATCATACGCATAGGCGTGATCAAACGTGCTACGCATAGGCGTGATCAAACAGAGGCAATAGCACGGAACCTCATTTCTTGAGGGTGTCCTGTTGTACATCCCTGCCCATCTGCTCCAGAATACACAATCAGGGACGCTACCTCCCACTTGGCTGAAGAACAGAAACGCTGACAAGTCACAGATGTACATCCCTGCCCATCTGCTCCAGAATACACAATCAGGGACGCTACCTCCCACTTGGCTGAAGAACACTGACTGGTTATTTAGATAACTTTGTTAATACTTTTTTTTTAACTATTAATGATATTGCTACTAGTTTAAGACTCGCCCCCTTCGCTCCGCGAAGGTCGCAGATTTGTGAGTCCGCAGCCATACGGCTGAGGACTCAAAATCTGCGAGTCGGATTTGGAAACTCGCGATCGCGAGTTTCCAAATCCTTGCGCATACACTTGGCTGAAGAACACTGACTTGTCACAGAGAGGAGGAAGGCTTGACCGATTGGTGCAACTCTTTACCTGGTTAAGTAACGCAAACAGGGACGCCGCTTCCCATGCGACTAAGATAATAAAAACGTCACAACATCTCGACTGTTTGGTGCAATCTTTACATACCTGCTGTGCGCTCATTTCCTGGATGACCTGCTGCTGCGCCATTTGCATGAACATCGGGTTCTTTTTCATCTTTTTGGCCAGCTGCGTCAGCACATCCACGGTCGCCAGCTGGGAGAGCTGCGGCAACTGGCTCTCCGCTTGCTTCCTGGCCTGAAAGCATTTGAGAGAAGGTAGCAAGTATCGCTGGGGTGCTTGTTGCCAAAACGTGAACTACCTAGACATAAATTCAGAGGGCTGTGTGAGCTGAGGCGGCTAGTTGTCTGCATGCTTCCTGGCCTACAAGTATGCGAGAGGAAGGATCTGATTGGGCTGGGGAGCTTGCCAAATTGTGAGTTTTGTGATTTGAGGGCTGCACCCCAGCTTGCTTGCCACACACCAACACAGGCAGCTCTAAACATGCCTATGACTAGGGTTGGCCACGACCGTATATATGCACTGTATATGACCGTATATTTAATGATTTCCCTGCCGGAAATAGGTATATGCACCGTATATATATGGTTCTGGCCAACCTTACTTATATATACAATTAATATACAAGATTGATGTGCACGACAAGATCGATGCGCACGTGCACTGACATATTGACGACATGGCTTGCCTCTAAGTTATTTTATGCACAAAGGTATACACGGGTCAGTCAACTTCACCCATCTCATGCGAAATCCTGCTCAACGTTCTGCATACTTATTTATTTGATGGCTTACCTCCGACTTGTGTAATAACACACACAAACACACACAAACACACACAAACACACACACACACACATCCACACACATCCACACGCATTCAAAAGATCTGTCCCTACCTTTGCCTCAACGTCTTTCAGGTTCCATGCAAACGCTTGATCGATGGCGTGCATTTCGTCTTTGGCTGCTCGACTGAGACAGGAGATGGCCCATCCAAGGTTCTCTGTGACCTTGATACCCAGGTCTGAGGTGCTAAGCTGTGTGTGTGTGCGTGTGTGCGTGTGTGTGTGAGTGTGTGTGTGTATGTGTGTGTGTAGGTGGGTGGGTGGATGTTTGGGTGGGTGTGAGTGTGTGTTGCCTGGGTGTGGGTAGGTGGGTGGGCAATATGTGGGTGTGGGTGTGTGTTGTGTAGGTGTGGGTAGGTGGGTGGGTGTGTGGGGGCGCATCAACAGAGGGAATGTGCATTGTGTGTATGTGTGCACGTGTTTGTGTATGTGTGCACGTGTTTGTGTATGTGTGCACGTGTGTGTGTATGTGTGCACGTGTGTGTGTATGCAACACTGTGCTTATGAGTGTGTTCAAGCGAAAACAAGTCGATGCATATTCACGTTTGCATTTGTGTACATCTTACTCGCTTGTTTATATGTTTAAGGTATTTCGGGGTATACACACACAGAACAGAGACAGAACAGGCAGGGAAACAAATTATGGTCAGATACGAACGAGTGCACAAAAAAAGGTGTAATATTTGTTGGGATCCTGATCAGGCAATAATAATACCATAGGTATATTTTTGCTGCAACCTTTTTGCTGCGACAGGTCAACAACCAACTTGTTCATGATTTCCTTTCTCGGCAGAACAATAGACTTTTTCTTTTTGTTTCTGAGCTCATGGATTTATTTGTGGCTGGCCGAGACCAGTCAGCAGCCGATCAGCCAAACAACCTGGCTGAAGGTCACCCCCCATTGTAGCAATTGTAACCATAGGTATATGAAATTAAGGGGCAAATAGGCTTCAAAAGGACTTGAAACAAGAATTGAAAGGATAAATGAAGGTGAGGAGCGAACATGAAGATTATACACGAGGGACAGCAAACTGCAGCATATACACAAGGGACAAACATAAGGGACAGCCAACTGCAGCATATACACAAGGGACAGCAAACTGCAGCATATACACAAGGGACAGCCAACTGCAGCATATACACAAGGGACAGCAACTGCCTTTTCCTCTTCCTTGTGATGCGGGGTAGTTTAAAAGCACAGATACTAAGGAGGTGCAAAGCGCACTTCCTGACTGATGCTGTGCTGGCTGGAATGGTGCAAATCTGGCGATACAGCTTCTAGTGCCCCACTCCAAAACCTGGCAGCTTGCCTTCATTATTTCCAGCTGCTTGTCGCCAACCTCGTTGGCAACCCTGTTTAGGCCTTACTTCCACATGAAAGAGCGCATCCACTTCAAAATCAAACATCACACTCCATTACGTTGCAGCTTGCCTTCATATTTACAGCTTCTTGTCGCCAACCTTGTTGGCAACCCTGTTTAGGCCTTTCTTCCACATAAAAGAGTGCATCCACTTCAAAATCAAACATCACACTCCATTACGTTGTAGCTTGCCTTCACATTTCCAACTGCTTGTCGCCAACCTTGTTGGCAACCCTGTTTGGGCCTTTCTTCTACGTGAAAGAGCGCATCAACTGTTAAGATTAAACATCACACTTCAAAACCTGGCAGATTGCCTTCATATTTCCAGCTGCTTGTCGCCAACCTTGTTGGCAACCCTGTTTGGGCCTTTCTTCCACATGAAAGAGCGCATCCACTTCAAAATCAAACATTACACTCCATTACGTTGCAGCTTGCCTTCACATTTCCAGCTGCTTGTCGCCAACCTCGTTGGCAACCCTGTTTAGGCCTTTCTTCCACATGAATGAGCGCATCCACTTCAAAATCAAACATCACACTCCATTACGTTGCAGGTTGCCTTCACATTTCCAGCTGCTTGTCGCCAACCTTGTTGGCAACCCTGTTTGGGCCTTTCTTCTACGTGAAAGAGCGCATCAACTGTTAAGATTAAACATCACACTTCAAAACCTGGCAGATTGCCTTCATATTTCCAGCTGATTGTCGCCAACCTCCTTGGCAACCCTGTTTGGGCCTTTCTTCTACGTGAAAGAGCGCATCAACTGTTAAGATTAAGCATCACACTTCAAAACCTGGCAGATTGCCTTCATATTTCCAGCTGATTGTCGCCAACCTCCTTGGCAACCCTGTTTGGGCCTTGGTTTCACATCATTGAGTACAACACTGGAGCTTGACCATAACCTTCCAAACTCAACAGTAACACACATACACACACTGCACCTTGCGCTCTCTTTCCAGCTGCTTCTCAACGTCTTCCTTGGCAATCCTGCTTGGGCCCTTCTTCCTCCCCATTACAATCTTCAGGGCGGCAGCGACGTCAGCAATGGAGACCTGTCGAATGGACAGAGCACACATGTATCTGCTTTTAGCCTTTTGGAAGACCTGCCAAGTGGTTTTACGTGTGTGTGTGTGTGTGTAAGTATGTGTGTGTGCGTGTGTCTGTGTGTGATTTTTCACACGTGAGTAGGAGTTACATGGAACCTGACAAGTAAATGACAATGTCAATTGGTTAGAATATGTTATGAGCAAATGCTGTGAATTGCTTCAGCTGTGAATTGCAAAATGTGAGTGAGTGCGTGCTTACCTGAACAAGAACTAGTGAGGATTGAACTTGTCTAATTTCATATCTGATAAGGGCAAATGCTTCTGCTGTGATTCGTTTATGCTGTGACTTTTAACATCTGTTTTGTTTCTGCGCTGGCTTGTAACATGTGAGTGTGTGCATGCTTATACGAGAGCTGATGAGGATTGAACTTATATGATTCAGATATGATCAGGACAAATGCTTCTGCTGTGACTTGTTTATGCTGTGACGTGTGACATATGAGTGAGTGCGTGTTTATCCAAGAGCTGACGAGGAATGAACTCTGACTGAGATCTGATCAAAGCGTGGCCTCTGCTTGACCTGCTCTTGTTGTGACTTGCAGCATGTGGGTGCAATCACTTAAGGCCTGGTGAGGGACGGTTTTTGCAAGAGCAGTATCAAGGATCGGAATACTAAACAAGTTGCTGGGCGGGTGCATGATTATGCTGGGCGGTGCATGATTATGCTGGGCGGTGCATGATTATGCATGATTATGCTGGGCGGGTGCATGATTATACTACACCTTACAACAGTATGTTTGGGTGTATATAATATATAACATATATATAAGCAACATATAACAAATGTGTAAGCATGGGCTCTGAGTGGGTGATAGACATTTATGTGAGCTTTCCTGCGGTGTAGTGAATACAGCATTAGGCTGACGGCTTGAGCATTACCACAAGCAAAACCTGGGGTCTATATCAAGATCCAAGCCTCACTTGCCTGCGGCACAATGACCACTGCAGCTGACGGCTTGAAGGGCCGCATCACTAAGCAGTGCACCATGACTAACAAATTGGCGCCTATATCAAGATCCAGGCCTCACTTGCCTGCTGCACGGTGACCACTGCAGCTGACGGCTTGAAAAACCGCTTTGTAAAGCAATACACCACGACAAACAGAAGTGCAGTTATGAGGCAGGATTCAAGTCTCACTTGCCTGCGGCACAATGACCACTGCAGCTGACGGCTTGAAGAATTGCTTCACAAGACGATGCACCATCAAGGGGCCCATGCGGAGCTCCTCGTAACTACGAGCATTGAGCACAAAAATACAAACAATCATCACAAGTGTTGTGCACGTTTCAAGTTGTGACATGACGATGCACCATGAAGGGGCCCATACGGAGCTCCTCATAACTACAAGCATTGAGCACAAGTGACAAGGTACACACAAGCTTTAATCGTTTACCATAACTATAGAGTATTGAGTATAAATGCAAAGGTACACACACGGTTTAATCGTTTACCATAAATATACGAGTATTGAGTATAAATGCAAAGGTACACACAAGCTTTAATCGTTTAAACCATAACTATACGAGTATTGAGTATAAATGCAAAGGTACACACAAGCTTTGATTGTTTACCATAACGATACGAGTATTGAGTATAAATGCAAAGGTATACACAAGCTTTAATTGCTTACCATAACTATACGAGTACTGAGTATAAATGCGAAGGTACACACAAGCTTTAATTGTTTACCATAACGATACAAGTATTGCGCACACATTTACAAACGGTCATCACAAGTGTTGTGCACGTTTCAAGTTGTGACATGACAATGCACCATCAAGGGGCCCATACTTTTCTTTATAACTACAAGTACCGAGTACAAGTGCAAAGGTACACACAAGCTTTAATCGTTTAAACCATAACTATACATTCTTTCGCTCTACCCAATAGACAACACAGAACACAAGCTTTAATCGTTTAAACCATAACTATACATTCTTTCGCTCTACCCAATAGACAACACAGAAGTTACTTCAACAGCCACCCACTTGTGCACACCCCTGGCAGCACAAATGTATGCTTCCAGATCTTGGCAAGTCGCGGCCAGCTTCCTGTCCGCCGCGTAAGCTGATATACAAATGTCAATGCTTGCCTCCAGCTCCTGGGAGCGCAGATGAGATGAGGCTTAAATAGTTTTTCCTTCGTGCTTGGGTATTGCTTTTGTGTGAGCTCTTTCTTTGTGCTTGGGTATTGTTCGTGTGTGAGTTCCTTTGTGCTTGAGTATTTTGCCTTGAGAGATGGGAGCTGGAAGCTCTGTGGGGTTCAGGATTGAGAATGAGGCAATTGCTGGCTGTAAAGGGTGGCCAGAATCGTACGGTAATCAATTTATGACAACCTTGTGGGCAAAACGTCCTTGTCAAATGCATAGGATCGGCTAGATCAAACATATGTTCTAAATATAATCATATACATAATGATTCCCCTGCTGAAGTTACTTTACACATGCCATGTTTTATACGTGACGCATATGTAGGTATGTATGCATGGTTACGGCCGAGCCTACAAATGTGTTTCCTACACCCACATTGTGTGATTTTGGTGAAACTTACAAAATCGGAAGCAAGGCAAGGTTACGCAGCAGCAAGCTACCCTGCCTGCCCCTTCTCCTCTTTTCTATTCTCCTCTCTTTCATTCAAAATGCAAAAACGTCCCTTTGTCCTCAGGGTCGCCCAGGGTCTATATGTATTAAACAATACTGCACCTACATGTAAAGTTTCCTGTGAAACTACCGTATGGCCATTGTATACAGGGTTCTGGCCAACCCTGTCCTTTAAGCAATTTAGCACAGTGCGAAGAAACGTGACAGTGCCAGCAAATAGGCCAGGGGGGTTGTACGAGCTGCACGGTCATGTCTTAATGTGCGTGTGCTCCACAACAAGCGTTTGTGTGTGCGTGTGTGTGTATGTGTGTGTGTTTGTGCTGACAACGAAGGGCTTGTGCCTCATGACAAATGCTTGTGCCCCACAACACAGTGTTCATCCAAACATAGAATGGTTGCCTTCCTACAGAATGTTTTTGGTGGGGTTATACCTAACTGATGTTAGCGCTAAATGGAAGGTCTGCGCCGGTTGGCGCGCTCGACCTCTCAAAAAAGTTATCACTCGATGTGATCCCACAATAGAGATGATCTAACAACTAGCAACACTTGCTACAGAGTGTTTGTGATCCACAATAGAGCATGATCTAACAACATTTGCTACAGAGTGTTTGTGATCCACAATAGAGCATGATCTAAAAACACTTGCTACAGAGTGTGATCAATAATAGAGCATGATCTAAAAACACTTGCTACAGAGTGTTTGTACCCCACAACAGTGTTTATTTCTACAAAGGTTGCTTGCACCCCACAACAAAGAGCGCCTGAAACAGGCTGCTGTACATATAGCTGTACGTACAGCAGTGCACAAGTCCTGTTCCTTTCATATCACTCACCATAAGGTCCCGCATGTAAGGAAAGCGCCCAGGAGGTGCCATACCCAAACCCTCCAAAGACGTGTTGAGGTCTCTCTCCAGGAGGCTCAGCAACGTGCCGCTGCACAGAAGCAGTGCAGGGGGGGGGGGGGGGATAATGAGGCGACATGTGGAAAACAACGCACGCTTTGTTTCTGTTTTCGTAGTTCGAAATGAAACAACAAGAAACTTATAATATGAACCAATGTTGGGTATATACTATGAATCGGTATCGACAGCACTTGGCACTTTCCAACATTCATTGGAGCACTTTCCAGCAACTATTGGAGCACTTTCCAGCATCCATTGGAGCACTTCCCAACATTCATTGAGCACTTTCCAACATCCATTGGAGCACTTTCCAGCATCCATTGGAGCACTTTCCAACATCCATTGGAGCACTTTCCAACATCCATTGGAGCACTTTCCAGCATCCATTGGAGCACTTTTCAGCATCCATTGGAGTCGGCAAGGCTCGTTCAAACTCTCATCAGGTTCTCTGTGTAATAAGAGAGGAAAAAATACGCAGGCAGCGGAAACCTGTACATGTCAACTGAGAGGAGCCACTCCGGTAACGGGTCCTGTCAAACTTCTCCACCACGGAAAAGAAAGGAAAAATTAATACGGATCAACCACAGAAAAGAAAGGGAAAATGATGAGGATCAACCACAGAACAGAAAAAGAAAATTGATGAGGATCAGGACGGTGGTAGGCTTGGCCTGAAACCGGCCCCTCATGAGAGTTGGTAACTGTACTGGGACGTCTGGTATGGGCAAGTATATAGCGTAGTTGACAGAATGTAATTGTGTAACCCCTATATAAAATGTGCAAGCCTTACATGACACGCAACGCGTTGAGGTTGGATAATTGCATATTATATATTATACAATTAGGGTTGGTCAGAACCATACATGTACGGGGTATATACGCTATTTTTGGCAGGAAAATCACCAAACATAAGGTCACATACAGTGTGTATGTACGGTTGGGGCCAACTCTACACATAAGCACTTGAAAATACGATTTTAGAGTGAGAACATTCGTTGTTGGATACCAATGGAGAAAATGATGTGCGAAGGCTAAGATGCAATATATTCAATCGAACGTTCACAGCAAAAAAAACAGTCGTTATAGATAAAGAGACGAGGTTGACGCCCAAAACAATGCTTGACTCTCACAGCTGAAACGCTCAGCAGAGGTGAGAAGATTCGGGTAAAAAAATTATCATTCCATAAACCCTCTCCCTTCCACCCTTTGTCCTGACTGAGCCCTTTGTTTGGAGTGGCCCCTCTTCCGAGCTACAAGAGGATCAGGTTGGCCTCGCCAATGATAAGCAAAACATTACGCAGGCAGTGAAAGCAATCAAATTAAAACGCACACACACACACACACATAAACACACCCACGAACCTACCCCCACCACCCACCGCATAAGATTCCACACACACACACACGCACACACACATACACACACACGCACACGCACACGCACACGCACACGCACACGCACACGCACACACCTGGTGACCTGCTTCCCTTCGTTGCAGAGCTCATCACGGCGCTGGTCTGCAATCATGTTATGGTGGGAAGTGGTGTGCACTGCCCTGCGATGTTTCTTTGTTGTTATGGGGAGTGGTGCTTACTGCCTACACCTTACGTGTTCTATTGTGGGGAGTGGTGCTTACTGTTTACACCTTACGTGTTCTATTGTGGGGTGGGGTGCTTACTGCCTACACCTTACGTGTTCTATTGTGGGGTGGGGTGTTTACTGCCTACACCTTCCGTTTTCTATTGTGGGGTGGGGTGCTTACTGCCTACACCTTCCGTTTTCTATTGTGGGGAGTGGTGCTTACTGCCTACACCTTGCGTGAAATTATATTGTGGGGTGTGATGCTTACTGCCTACACCTTACGTGTTCTAATGTGGGGTGGGGTGCTTACTGCCTACACCTTACGTGTTCCATTGTGGGGAGTGGTGGGAAATAGTTTTAACTGCCTGCACCTGCAGCCCTGCGCATGTATACTGTGGCTGTGTTGGTGAGTGTGTATGACCATACTGTGGCTGTGTTGGTGAGTGTGTATGACCAGGATTTACAAACAAGCTCTGTATCAACACATAGTGCGATCATGATCATGAACAGGGTTGCCAGAACCCTACATATACGGTGCAGATACCGTATTTTTGGCAGGGAAATCACTCAATATTCGGTCATATACAGCGTATATATACGGCTCTGCCAACCCTAATCATGCACAACCCTTCAAGACATCAGATACGACCCTTTGAGATAACAGGCTCAACCCTTACCCTTTGAGATATCAACTTTCAACCCTTTGAGATATCATGAACAACCCTTTGAGACATCAGGTACGCTCACCTGTTGCGAGCTATGTACAGCCACCTCATCGGGTACAACACCCAAGTGAGATGTATTGTACACTTGTGTGTAGGGTACAAGATGTAGTGTACACTATACTTGCTATATACACTTGCGTAGTGTACACACTTGTGTATAGGGTACAAGATGTAGTGTACACTATACTTGCTATATACACTTGCGTAGTGTATATAGCTATATAGCTATATACACTTGCTATATGCACTTGCTACATAAGCTTGCTTTATACACTTGCTATATACACTTGCATAGTATACACGATACTTGATAATGATAGTGTACACTAAATTTGCTATGTAGCCACCTCATCGTGCACACTTGTATAGTGCAAGTCATATGTACAACTCTTGAATTTTTCATGTGCACACTCACCTAGTGCGAGCAATGTACAACCACCTCATAGTGAACACTTGCATAGTGCAAGTCATATGTACAACTCTTGAATTTTTCATGTGCACACTCACCTAGTGCGAGCAATGTACAACTACCTCATCATGAACACTTGCGTAGTGCAAGTCATACGAACAAATCTTGAACGCGTCATGTGCACACTTGTCTAGTGCGAGCGATGTACAACCACCTCATCATGAACACTTGCGTAGTGCAAGTCATACGAACAAATCTTGAACGCGTCATTTGCACGCTCACCTATTGCGAGCTTGATCCGCTCCCAGCGGCTCTCCAGTCTCACGTACTGACGGACGGACGGCCCATTGCGCTCCTCTATCACAGTACATACGCTGCAGCGGGTAAACAGGAAAGGGCGGTGACCAGTGACAGAAGTTTAGCAGTAAGCTGCGTGTTTAGGTACTGACGGACAGATGGCCCATTGCGCTCCTCTATCATTGTACATATGCTACAGCGGATAAACAGGGAAGGGCGGTGACAGAAGTTTTTAGCAGTAAGCTGCGTGTTTAGGCACTGACGGACGGACGGCCCATTGCGCTCCTCTATCACTGTGCATATGCTACAGCGGATAAACAGGAAAGGGCGGTGACAGAAGTTTAGCAGTAAGCTGCATGTTTAGGCACTGACGGACAGATGGCCTGTTGCACCCCTCAATCACTGTGCATATGCTACAGCGGATAAAAAGGAAAGTGCGGTGACCAGTGACAGAAGTTTAGCAGTAAGCTGCGTGTTTAGGCACTGACGGACAGATGGCCTGTTGCACCCCTCTATCACTGTGCATATGCTACAGCGGGTAAACAGGGAAGGGCGGTGACAGAAGTTGTGTATACTTCATAATGAAGGGCAGGTGCTTTCCTCACGGGTGCAGCCAGGCAAGGAAAGGACTTCTTTGTGAAGTGTGGTGGGAGGGGTTTTTAGATTTCACTCCTACACGTGATAGACATCATAGCTTTTCAAAGCGGCACAAGGTAAGGAAGTACCGAACGCACTCACAAAGAGGGACAAATTAATGTAGCAGTAGCTCAAGAGCTGTTGGCTTACCTTGTACACGCTGCTGGCTGTTTGTTTACCTTGTGTACGCTGCTGGCTGCTTGCTTATCTTGTGCACACTGCTGACTGCTTGCTTACCTTGTGCACGCGCGTAAGAGCGCTGACAAGTTGGGAAAGCCAAGGCGAGGGAAGTCGGGGAGCTCGCCCTTGTTCTCAGCCTTGTACTTGTCCATCAGCTCGGCAGCATTAATAGTGGTCTCCTTACAAAGCAGCGAGAAGATCTTGCCTCTAAATTTCTGGAGCACGCTGTGGTCTCCAGAATATCCTTGCCTCTGCGCATGTGCATCAGAGCGGACTTGCAACATGAGACTTACGTGCAATAAATTAGCAAGTTTGATGACACAATCGATGCAAACTCAAGCTTGCATTCGATCAAATCCTAGAACGTAGCTGCTGGCAGGGGAAATGGTCTGAACTCCTTCCTGCGCATGGAGAGAGGGTTATTCAAATTCGACTTGTTTTCAAAGGCGCGCATATTGTAGCCAGCAAGTAAAAAAACATCAATCGAGATGCACAATCCTAAACTGTTCCCCTGATGACTTTCCCGCCCGCACGGAACTATCCCACCCTCATGTGTTTGCATCTAAACATGCGGTCACAACCCTAACTCGCCTATTCTGTAGCCTTTTACAAGAGGCTCCTGTCATCTTTACCCAGGCCCTAACCTTCTCAGACGGATTGGACAGAGGAGGAGACACAGTCCACAACCCATACTCCGCCTGAAAAGACCAGGGTAGAGCGAGATGGCCGCCTCGACGAGACGTTCGCAGCCGAGTAGCCGCAGACAACCCTGGTGGTGTCTGCCCTAGGTCTGAAACCCATATATTGCCGTGCAGGTATGGGCATCCTTTAGATGTACGATCCATGATGTTTTCCAAGCACATACATGGTTGAGCCAAATCACCTGCGTTGTTTGAGAAGGAGCTGGGGCTGCTCTTGGAGCTGGTGTTGCCAGCCCACTCCTTCTCCTGCCTGAGGGCTGTTGGCCAAGGGCAGGGTAGTCTGTGTCCTGTTCATCGTGCAAGCATAAAATGAGACCAAGTTTTTTCCTGGGTGCCCCTGATGTTGTTGTTAATCACCAACATCGGCATCTCACCATCAGGGTCCAGGCCTCTGGGCAAGGGTAGTAGGTCACCACCTATATAAACTACAGATTATTTATGTTAAAATTATAAATGTCACGCATTTAATAACTTTATACAAGTGAAATTCACGGCCAGGAATTTCACGGGTGGAGGATCACGGGTTCTTTTTGGACACGAATAGGATTTGCGAAATACAACCATTCCGAGTTTTCGGAACTGGGATCTTTGAACAAGTTCCGAGTTTTGCTAGGTAACCGACATAGGTTACCAGTGACAGACCGTCAAACTGTCTACGGGCACGGGGTAAGACTCGTTCCGGAGAAGAGAGCCAACAAACGGGGAAACCATTTTGGGTGGATTGACCTTGGTAGGTCATCAATTGGATGGGGAAATAGGGTTGTTGGAATGGTGATTTCAATTCGGAGCAATTCAGGACAGGACACATGCGACAAAATTTGTTCTAGAAACTGTTATTCTTAAATATTTTGGTCTATAAGTTGTCCCTGATGACACAGTTAACCCCGCTGGCGGTGCAAGGATGACCGATTTCCCTGCAAGGTGGAGGCCTTTAACTTGCCGTGAAAAGGGTAAACTCCGGATACTTCTCCAAATAATTCCCTCTTTGAGAGTCTGGTAATTCACCTCCTGCTCAGTCACCTGCGCTCTTCAGCTGAATATTTTTGACCACCCTCCAAACCTGACCCAGTAAATCACCGGGACCAGTAAACAAGTCAGAAAATAAATTCCATTATAGAATGCATCTTGCGACCCTCTGCAACCCAAGTTTATGCAGATTGGTGGCAGTAAATACCCTCAGTCCCTCATGTCATGACACAGATGCACCCCCCACACACACACGCTTGCTCGCACACACGCACACACACACACACACACACACACACACACACACACACACACACACACACACACACACACACACACACACACACACACACACACACACACACACACACACACACACACACACACACACACACAAACGCACACATGCACACGCACGCACGCACGCACGCACGCTCGCACACACGCACACATACACATACACACATGCACGCACGCACACACTCGCACACGCACACGTGTACACACACACACACATACACACACTACACATGCATGCATGCATGCAGTTCTGTAGGCAACGCTCTTTGTCTGCACAACGGAACCAATGCAAGGTAGGACTTGCATGAACACTCAGGCATGTTTTGTCCGTGTTCAATTACCTACATTGGAGGCAGACGCTGCTTGGCTGTAAGCATGCGCTGAAAAGCCCACTAATTTGGGTAGATGAAACGGGGGTCCAAATTCCAGGGTACTCAGATCCAGTCGATTCTTTGTTGCTCACCTAATAAGAGATCAACAAGTCCAGCTATTCATGTGTAAGAACATGAAGTATGCCTGCCTCTCCCCCAGTCCTGTTTTGGCTGTAAGCATGTAAGTGTGTGTGCTAAAAAGCATTTTAAGAGTAAACATCAAAGAGGAGCAAGCGAGTTGCCACCGATAAACCGATATGGTGTCCATAAGCCAAGTAACCTTGATTACATAAATCAAGCACCTCCCATCAAGCATGGAAGCCAAAGGCCAAAAGAGAGAGCAGAGGAGAAGGCAGTTCAGGAACTAGAGGACTATCAGGGTGAGCCTGACCAGCCATCCGCGCACGCAGAGCTATGCATATATATATATACGCAGAGCCCACTAATTTGGGTGCTGAAAGGGGGGTCTAATTTACATGTTATAGCCTTAAGCTATTGGTGAACCATTCGTTTATTGCTAAAACATCCCACTGGATGTCCAGGCGTGCTTTTTAAATGGGTAACCACAATTTGCACAAGATTGGGCTGACCTTTTCAGGAGAGGAAGAGGAAGAGGCAATCAGACTCAGAGATCCAGAAACAACTGGAGGCAAGCAGCAGATTCTTCCTCGCCCAGGTAGCAAGTGGGAGAAGGACGAGCGCAAGTGGGCTGAGAGCAAGCCTGGAGGAGGACTACCCATATTCAGGAAACAGCAGCTGCTGCAGTCTTGCCGGAAAGACAAAAATGACCAGTGGGCCACCTCATCTGAGGCTGTGTTGGATGATGTATGGGAAATCAGTCAGTGAATGCCCGAATCCAACATCAATATTTTCATGAGCTCAGGCACATCCAAGGCAATCAAGAGCCTCCATACAGAACCATCCAGAGAAGTATCCTTTCCACTCATCCCATTACTTGAGCCACTTTACAGTCCTATTCCGGAAGAGAGGAAGGCGAGGGCAGCAAAGCTTCAGCAAGCTCAGGGCGTTGTCCCTGATAATAATGTGTCCCACAGTGCATACCTTGTTTTTATAAGTGCAGATGCATGTCTGATGGAGTGTTCATTCAGTTTGTGTGTCAGTTTTTTATCTTATGGTAGTCCAGATTAAGGTCTGCCAGAGGTTTGTCTGTATAGTCTTTGTAGATAGTCCCCATAGCTCCAACGAGGATCACGTGCAGCTTGACTTCTCTGTATATCTTTGTCTGTTTAGGTGACAATAAGCATGCTGTGCTGTGCTTTTGTTTCTTGGAGATGGGGATCGGGCCTTGTGTCTTCACAAAAATTAAACTCAATCAGTTGAACCTCCCACTGGTTTGAATTCTGTTTCTTGTCTTTAGCAAGCTGTTGAAAATTTGAGTTGCGTGTGGTTACGCGAGAGGAGCACACAGTGCTAGGTAACAATAGGATGACGTCAGGACGACAAGAGGCTTTTTAAGCATTTAAATTAATATAAAGCAATCAATTAGCAACAGACTTGATATACAACCAAAAGCGTGCCGCTCAGTGCAACCAACAGAAGGCCCACCAGCCTGCCCCATCTTTCAGAAGCTAGACGGCACCTACCACATGCTGCCAGGCTGCAGTCATCCCATTATGTATATAATAGTTATTAACAGGCACATCGCTGCTGGACGAATGATCCTAAAAGCGATCCAAGAAGGCACACAGGGTGCCTGCCTACTAGCACAAGTGTCGTAGGCAGTTGCGAAAAAAAATTGGTACAACATGGCATTATACGCCCTTCAGGGAAGACACAGTTAAGAATGATTCCATCCTGGCTCTTACCTTACAACTTACAATCTCAATGCACAACAGCGTTTGAAATTTAGCAACAAGCCAAATGCAGTAACAGTTACTCCGACCCAGCAACCACGCCCCAAACAAAACAAAACAAACAAGCGCGATATACACCTGATCGCACATGTGTGTTTGGCTGATAATCAAATAAATACTGTACGGACACTTCCCCTATTCAACAAGCAGAGAAGGCACGAACAACATAAGCTGCCTATGACTCGCTTACTCAAACACCGCAAAATCTCTTCATAATTACAGTTGCAAATCTACACACCACAGTACTTGTGGATAAATTAAGCCTACATGCAACCATGTTCGCAACAAAAACCATGCAGATGAGACGTGCCATTGATTACAACCCCAAAAAGGTCTGATCATTGCTCCTAGTAGTGTGCAGGCTCATTTTTCCCAACCAGCACCTGATCCCCGCCGAAATGTTTTTTCTGTTCTTAAGGTGGAATGTTGTGAGTCTTTGCATAGATTGGGAGGTGAGGAGACAAACAACATCTTTTCCTAATCCATGCCGATTGCGTTTACACTATCTGTGTTCTTTTTCTTTTTTCTTGTTTGTTTGCTGTAATCCTGCTTGCCCAGCAGCAATATGCATTTGTGTAATGCTTCTCGATCCGATGGGATGGCTGCAGCATAACAGCATGTAGTAGTATCGTGTAGACTCCGGCAGGTGGGGCAGTTTAGTGGGCCTTCTATATGATGTTTAATGTCTGTGTTTCCATCATCAGCGGTCTAATTTGCCTTCCTACTCTCCTTCTTTAAGGTCGGCATTTTCCATTTGCGTGACAGTTCTTTTTAAATTGGCTTATTTTGATGTTTACCTCTTTCTCACAGGTTGAGCTACCATCCCAGGTTAAATGCCTTAAGTCAAAGTTTGTACTCCAAACTAAACTAGTATACGCTGTGTTTTACATACACAGCCTGGCAGTCGCACGTTTTGATTGATAACTTTATATGTAAATCCTGTAAACTCTGTATGTGCTACACAGCCTAGCAGTCGCACGTTTTGACTGATGGCTTTATATGTAAAGTCTGTAAACTTTGTATGTGCTACACAGCCTAGCAGTCGCACGTTTTGACTGATGGCTTTATATGTAAACTATGTAAACTCTGTATGTGCTGTGTTTGCACAGAGAGCTTGTGGCTGCTTGCTTGTGTATGAAGTAAGGGCGGTAGTACTTGACTTAGTTTTTCCGACAGTCGTCAAAAGTCCTTTAAAATTGCACTGATCATCATTACCGTCTCAACATTTATGATGCAAAGTGTATGAAAGAGGCATTCCATGCAGAACAAAATTGAAGGCAAACAAACACCACAAGCACCATTTGCCACAAAAGTCAAGCCAAAAAAACATGATCGGAAGGGTAGCATAGGAAAAGGAAAAAAAGGTGGCAGCCTGCAGTATTATACAAAATGAGTTAAGGATTAGGATGCACCGGCCCCAATGTTGGGAATGTGGAGTTCCACTGCCTGCGTGGTTGTTTGTTAAAGATGTGCCAAAATCTAATGGTTTTGATGGAACACAGAGCTAGTCCCGTTGGCCCCCTCTCTAAAACTGCTTGGAGTGCCCGGTGCTGGAGCGCGCTCGTAGAACAATATGTAGCCTGGGAGCGGAAGGGAACACAGAGAAGAAGCTCAGATAGGAGGGGGAAAGGTTAGTGTTCTACCATGCAAGTTGTGGAGCAAGATGTAACCTGGAATCGGCGGTGGTTGTTTGGCTGAAGGCTCCAGGCTCGGAAAAGGCAGACTGGTGTATTATTTCTGTACTTTTTGTGCTACCTGTCGTTCCTGTCCGCCCATTACAAGTGTGCCTGGCCCTTATGGGTGCATCGGCGCTGGCACATACATACTTTAGAATGAGAAGAATTGGTGGGAGTTTGATGTCGACAACCGAGACTCTTGAGAACTTTAGGTGGTGCTCATCAGATACAGGACGACTGTACAGACTCAGTACTTCAGGTGGTGCACATCACCTCAGGACAACTGGGTTATATATAGGGGTGCAGAAAAGTGAGCACACGCCCTTTTATAACCCTACAGTTACAGTTTCCACCCTACAGCACTCAGGAGAGTCCCCTCCTTGCACCACCAATGCCTCACCCTGCAGCCTGCATTGCCTACACACCAATCACCTTCCTCACACAGACTGCTCACGTTTTTAGCACCCACCATTTATTACTGTCCCCAAGTTTTTAAATCCCAGCTTTCTAGCAGAGCACGGCCACTTTGGCAAAGTATGTATGCTAAAAACACATTGAGTGCGCAGCTCTTACCGTGGTCCATGTTGTTGTTGCCGTATTCCTGAGTGGAGCCAAACGTGGACTGCACTTGGCTCTCCGTAATTGTCTCCACATTGTCGTCGTCAAAAAAGAGCCACGTGGCATGGCTCTTAATCAGGCTCACATAATGCCCTGCAAACCCATTAATGTGCGCGCACACACACCTTTTTTTAGTTAAATTGTCGTACAAAAGGCACGAAATATGAGCACAACACGAGTCAAGTTCAGGCTGATTTTGGCCTTGCACGGTTGCAGTATCTTAAAGAGATCTAATTCATTTAGATAGTGCAGAACAGTAACAAAGACTGTGCACCACACAGTCATCACTTCGTCATCATGGTGTGAGCTCCCACTTCCATGAGCATCACCACCACATGTCCCGAGCAATACGATGTCCTACAAAGCCCTCATTTTCGCCCTGCGTACCGCTTCTTGCTTTGGCCTCAATAATAAAATAGCTAGAGTTGGCCAGAACCATATATATACGGTGTATATACGGTATTTTTGGCAGGGAAATCATCAAATATACGGTCATATACGGTGTATATATATGGTTCTGGCCAACCCTACAAATAGCGGTTCATCAAGCGTATAAAAAAAAAGCTCAATTTTAGGCAATCAATCATCCCGCTCAACAAGGACATGATGAATGAGAACAGGCTGCTTGCTGTGGTGATCATGCCATGATGGATGACCCGGTTCGCATCTATCACAGGATGACCACCATAGCAAGCAGCCTATCGCTTCAATGGAGACGATGATGTAAAATTTTTGACAGCGAGTTTTATTGCATGCAACGATCCGAGCAGCATTTGTTCTCATCCATCATGGCATGGCCACCAAAGCAAGCAGCCTGTTCTCATCCATATTGCACACAAATGCAAAACTGCACAAAACGTGCCTCTCCCACCATGGTGAGGGCCTGCTCCCACATGCACCCCAACCACAGCAAACAGCGTATCCTCGTCCTCAGCGCACACAGGAGCAAGCAAGACCATGCTTCTTCCACTCATTGCACGCACCATGGTGAGGGCCTACTCCCACACGCATCCCAACCACAGCAAACAGCATATCCTCGTCCTCAGCGCATACAGGAGCAAGCAAGACCCTGCTTTCCCCCTCAATGCATGCACGCACCATGGTGAGGGCCTGCTCCCACATGCACCCCAACCACAGCAAACAGCGAACCCTCATCCAAAGCGCACACAGGAGCAAGCAAGACCGTGCTTCTTCCACTCATTGCACGCACCATGGTGAGGGCCTGCTCCCACATGCACCCCAACCACAGCAAACAGCGTATCCTCATCCAAAGCGCACACAGGAGCAAGCAAGACCATGCTTCTTCCACTCATTGCACGCACCATGGTGAGGGCCTGCTCCCACATGCACCACTACAGCAAACAATGAGTACACCGCGTCAACTCCTTGAGAGTCAGGCAGCACGTTGCTCAGCTTCAGCTCTAAGGGGAACACCACTCGATACATGAGCTTTCGCATCCTGCGGGTGCATTTTGTTTGAGTGTCCATGTGTGCTCCCACAAAGCCCTGAAAATACAGACCACTCATTGCATGAGCTTTCACATCCTGTGTGTGTGTTGTGTGTGTGTGTATTTGTGTGCGCGTGCGTGCGTGTGCACGATTGAGTTCTAGGTGTCTCCTGTTTGTGCATACTGACAAACTGCCTATAAAGGTGTACCACTTTCTATTCAATTTACACAACTACTTATAGGTATGTTCATAACTTAAATGTCCAAAAAGTACTGCAAAAACCTTACACCATTTGGCACATGAGCTTGGCAAACAAACACCAACTTCCAACGTTCCCAACTGATTGTGAACCGAATTTGTTGAGGAAATATGTCCGCTGCCGTACCTCTCTTACTGCTGAATGATCTTGCAAATATTTTAGACTTACTCGACTAGATTTATAGAGTGATACCTATCTTACTGCTAAATGAACTTGCAAATGAATTAGATTTACTCGACTAGATTTATAGAGTGATACCTCTCTTACTGCTAATTGAATTTGCAAATGATTTAGACTTACTCGACTAGATTTATAGAGTGACATCATCTTTAGAAAAACGCCAGGCGATTGTAAGATGTTGGCGGTGGTTTAGAAAAAAAGGGCTAGCAAACACCTCTCTTCTTTTCTAGGTTTACAACTACACAACACACACACACACAACTAAACACACACAACACACACACTCGCCCTGCGTCTCTATATACTCAAAGCGCTTGAATTGAGAGATGAGGCACTTTGGGGGGGCTTGTCTTCTATGTACGTGACCCACCTGCCCTGCGTCTCTATGTACTTGAAGCGCTTGAGGTGCAGGATGAGGCATTTTGGAGCTTCTTTGATGAGCATCCGCTTCTGGGCTTCTTGCAGGCAGCAGCACTGATCACAGTAGAACTTATCCTCCCGGTCCAGCATCTCCATGGCACTGCACAGCAGCACACAACGCACGTCGCACACACATGAAGCAATCATGCTTCAAAGCTGCTTGCAGGCAGCAGCAACAATTTCACAGTGGCACGTGTCCTCCCGGCCTAGCATGAATTAATAAACGGCAAATTTGGTTACAAAGTTCGTCATCTAAATAATGCATTATCCATGGTACTGCACAGCAGCACACTACATACACATATTGCGCATGTGGTCGCATGTTGCGCATGTATGCACACTACGCTGCAGTCGCATGTTGCACATGTACGCACACTACATACACATGTTGCGCACGTAGTTGCATACATACACATATTGCGCATGTGGTCGCATGTTGCGCATGTACGCACACTATGCTGCAGTCGCATGTCGCACATGTACGCACACTACGTACACATGTTGCGCACGTAGTTGCATACATACACATATTGCGCATGTGGTCGCATGTTGCGCATGTACGCACACTATTCTGCAGTCGCATGTTGCACATGTACGCACACTACGTACACATGTTGCGCATGTAGCCACGCACATACACATATTGTGCATGTGGTCGCATGTTGCGCATGTACGCACACTACGCTGCGGTTGCATGTTGCACATGTACGCACACTACGTACACATGTTGCGCACGTAGTTGCATACATACACATATTGCGCATGTGGTCGCATGTTGCGCATGTACGCACACTACGCTGCAGTCGCATGTCGCACATGTACGCACACTACGTACACACGTTGCGCACTTAGCCGCACACATACACATGTTGCGCATGTAGTTGCATATATCGGAATGCACAAACAATGGGGTGTCTCATTAAGAGTGTACATTTGGGCCACCCTAAAGAGTTGGCAGCGTGGGGTTGGGAAATGTCAGGCAACGTGGAGTTGGGAATCATCAGGTAACGTGGAGTTGGGAATCATCAGGCTTTGGTGCCTACCAACGCATGGATGGCGATCACTTTCCTGAGCTTCTTACAAGCAGCGAGCAGCACTGACCACAATGATGCCAGTCCATTCAGTCCAGCACCTCAGAACAGCACAGCACAGCACAGCACAGCACAGCAGTACACGAGACCAGAGATTGGGGGTTGTTCAGTACCTAGGTGACCTTCCTGTGACCAGCACTCCTCCGTGGCGCTGCACAGCACAGCACAGCACGAAGGACGTAATCTGTACACCAGCTCAAAGCAGCTGATTCTGTGCTTCCAATGAGTACAGCCTGCAATTACATTCCCGTCTATGAGCAAAGCTGCACTTTATGTCCCTG
>Ga0307942_1000368_pt1 | contig 30379 bp, 30 predicted proteins | sample OrgLakmetagen175_FD_201846 | JGI IMG/M metagenome (GOLD analysis project Ga0307942, IMG submission 201846) | Saline water microbial communities from Organic Lake, Antarctica - #175 | ecosystem: Environmental > Aquatic > Non-marine Saline and Alkaline > Saline | place: Antarctica: Organic Lake... | reverse complement strand
CACCAGTGCGCAGCTGGGTGTCCCAAATTCTACACGGAGCACATGGGATGCCATGTACCGAGAGCAGCGTCACGTCGGAGGATGCTACCTTCTTTTGAATGCAACCGGCAAGACGGGCTCGACAGGTGAGCATGTATACGTGCTTGCACACACACACACACACACACACACACACACACACACACACACACAAACACACACACGCACACACACATACTCACGCATACACACATAAACACACATACACACTTAGTTGCACACAATCAAACGTAACGTTGTCTTTGCGTGCAGGCCCAGCTGAGCAAGCACCCCTTGTACTGTTGAAACATTTGAAGCTGCCCCTCAAAGGTACGAATCTCAGGCTCGGTGTCCCTTTTATCCTTTTGCCAATACTTCTTATTGACTACTAAGTACGGCAGGTGTGTATGCAATGGCATAAACTTAAGAATCCTCAATTGAGATTCCGTTTCGGTTGCTTCATCCAGAGCATGTCCCTTCCCCTTACATCACGTAGAGCATTCCTCCTCTTCCTACCTTCCACCCTCACACACCCATATGCAGAGCCCCGTGCTGTGCTGGTGGCTGCCTTTGAGGCTCAGCCGTTCCTTGTGCATCTACAACAACTGTACCAAGAGCAGCAGCAGCAGCAGGACCAAAACGGGGGTAGCTTGCTGCAGCACCTCAAGGCTGTGCTGGTCGTTCAAGAAGGTGTGCGCACATTAGCACAGCAGGTGATCACACTTGGGGTGCGTTTTGTGCGGGGTGTAGAGTGTATTACAGCCAACAGAGACCTAACCGGGCTCCGATCGGCTGCCGGTTTGTTGGTTCTAAGGTAGCCTGGTTGCTTATTGACGTGACCTTAAATGGCTGGCACTGAAAGCTAGTGCTCTGTCATTGTGATCCTTTGTATTTGTGGTTTGCACAGAAGGAGACCCGCAGCCCCACAACGACTCCTCCGCCCTCCAGTTCCCCGGGGGTGCTGAGTGGGCACCCTACAGCCAGCCGCAAGGGAAACAAGCACCAGGGGGTACTGGATTCCGGGCAGCATACGTGTGGAACCCCTTTGGCTCTGGGTCCAGCCTAGGGTTTCTTCCCGTGCCTGTGTTCAAGATCAAGGGCACTATGGCGGGCGATGCGAAGAGAAGGGCGGAGGAGAACCACAAAAATGTGGGTCTGTTCCATGTGTGCGTCTTTTGCCGAGTGCAGTGAGTGGCGCTTGGGGTCTGATGGGAGAACGGCAGGGTAAATGCAGATGGGAGGCATTAATAATGTGATTGCGAGGTGTTATGTAGTTAGAAAATGAGTTTTCCATTTGCTGCTGGCCCCCAGGGCTTGCTTCTGTATTGCGTCAACTCAGTTGGCAGACTAGAACAGAGCACTCGGACCTAGGATATAACACCCTTTGGGCCGTCATATAAAGACGGTGGAGATTGTTGAATGGAAACCCACTATGGTCAGTTAATGGAGAGGAGTGTGGTGATGATTTAATTCGCTGCGTGGTGCAGGACAAAATGAATTGCGAGGAACAAGTACGGCTCCAGTTCTCGCTTGAAACCCTACTTCTGTTCACCCTTTCTGAGCAGACACAGACCTATTGTTCATTTTTCCCACACCCACCCGCCCACTCCTTATACACAACCTACTCCTGTTCTATCGACCAAAGATCATTTCCCCACACCCACCCGCCCACTCCTTATACACAACCTACCTCCTGTTCTATCGACCAAAGATTCCACACCTTCCACACAACCTTGACACGCCTCGACAGAATTATGGGGGTGCCAGCCACTGGGCTGAGGTTGAGCTGTCCATGACGGCAAACACACAAGCCAACTCCAGCGCTTGCCTACGTATGGGCTTTTGCAAGCCCTTGGGCGGGTTCAACGTGTGGGCAGCTATGCCGCCCCTACCTTTTAATAAGACAAGCGGGTAGGTGGGCGAGCCTTTACACAAGCCATATTTGCTGCTTGGCACCGTCGGTGCTTACGCCGATTTGCAAAGCATCATTAATCTAGATGGTAGGTCCACAGATGAAGTTAGTTCTTGATATTTTTGGTGGGCTGAGTGAGTGCGTGGATCAGGGCTGTGCAAGGTCGATGCGTTCATGGCACCAATGAAGACATAACGTTGGCTTGACTGGAATAACTCCCCTACCCTGTTTCTCATTACTTGTGCTGTTACTCTAGTGCTTCTGTTGCTTTGGATTTTAATGAAATTGGTGGTTCTGTTTCTAGGTGAAAGAACCCTGCTGAAAAGGGGCTGGCCATGGCACATAATGGGCATGCTTTACAACGCAGAATGTCACTCTTCACAAACATGACGCTCTTTTAATGTAATGGGCATGCTTTACAACCCTCGTTAACTACAACTCGTTAACTTCACAACACGCTTTACAACTTTCCATTTCAAACGCACTTTACAACTCAACAACTCTTTAACTTTACACCTCTTTTAACGCGTGACCCATTTGCAACCTCTATGTCTTAATTGTCTGAACTTTTCAATGTGCTTGGGAGTGTGTGGATATGTGTGTTTATGTGTGACCACGCATTTGTGTGTTGCATCTATCTGTGTACGTGTGTGCGCGTGCCCGAGTGTGTGTGTATGTTGTTACTGTGTGTGCAAGCACCGGCTGGCATTGAACTGACCATGCCAAGAAGCACCGCTCACAAGTCCATCATCGTTCATTTACCTATTGAACTGGTAGGTCAGTTTTTGTTTGTGCCATTTGTCGTACTGGTTTCATATCTGATGGGCACGCCCTTAGCCATGTTCCTTGAAACTCTAGTCTGGAAGCATGTGCAAATGTATCCTGCAAAGCTTGGGTTGCGGTCAAATTTCCTGGCCTATGAATTTGCTCTCACAAACACCTCACACCACCCCAGCCTGCCACACTTAAGAGCTGCTTTGTTTTTATTTGCCATCAAGAAGGACCGCATATGTTTTAAGCGCAAGAAGTGGGCTTACTGCTGTGTTGTAATTTCGCCAAGCCTTCATCAAAGCTTCAAATCCAGGTTGTTAAACTTTACTAGCTCACCCTGGCTCCCCAGCTTTAAGCAGAAATTTATTTCGGAGGCTAGACAAAGTTCAAGGTTGGGGGGTGGCTTGGGTAAGGCTGGATGGCCATACGTGAGCTTTGGTAGGAGGTGGGCGCACTTGGAGGCTCTTCGCCCCTGACTGGGGCTTTGCCATAATGTACAATTCCACGTGAATGCCTGTGCGGACAAGGCAGCACATGTCCTCTTGTTTCCCTTTTGCCCCTCAAAAATAGAGATTACAACTTGTGCAACCCAATTTCTGTTGTTTGGTGCAGGCTGCCAATACGGAGTGGGCTTCCAGTCACATTGGTCACCGCGCAGATGGACACTGACGGCCTGTTTCATGATGACGTGCAGGTAGGAATGCATGGACGTAATCTTTCTTGACTGCAAATGGCCTCTTTAAGATGACACTTAGGTGTGAGTGCTTGGATAAGGAAGTACAAGAGGATTAGGGTGCACAAGAGGTGTGCGTGCAAAAAGTCAGAGCGTTTTGTCTGATCAGTTGTAAGTCCCTTTTTCTAAACTTATGTATGACTGAACGATTTAAGCAAGATGGGAAGAAAATTTAACGACAGAGCCAGCGTTGCTTGGTGGAAGCTGGCCAGACCGTGCTGGTTTAAATTGCTACGACGCTATCGTACTAAGTACTCTGTCTATGTTACAAGCTGTCCCACCGCACTAAAGCACGACTGAAGCAGTCTTGCACACACACTGAACACACAGACACACTACAGAGGTTACAGAGGTTACAGGCAAAGCCACAGACACAAACATTTAACACACATACATTCAGACACATGCGCGCAAATTCACATGAATGCACATTTGTTGGTCATCTTTTTTACATTGGCAGGCAGCGGACTCCCCCCTCTCTGGCCTCGTTTCTATGCTCATGGCAATGCGCATCCTTGCAGATGAGGGGGCTGCAAGCCTTTACACGTGGGTGGCTTTTGCTTGCATTCTACAGCAAATGGCTATCCCGCTGTGTCGTCACACTTATCTCGCAACTCTCAACAAGCGCCTCATCAACCCCCCCCCCCCCCACACACACACACACACACTCATACTCATGCTTATTCAGACTCTCACACACTCACATTCACCCTTGCACTCCTGTACATTTTCACGCGGCTGGTAGCCGGCAGCTTGTGTTTGTGGGTCTAGCAGGTGAGCCATGGGGGTACATGGGCTCCAGGAGGCTCTTGTGGGACATGCACAAGGCCAGCATTGACCCTCCCTCGGCGCAAGGTCAGGACCCTGCTTCTGCCTACGTGGCAGGTCTGCAGCTCGATGACATAGACCAGGTGAAATTCAAGGGATCTGAGCTCTCCCATACGCACGACTTGCGAGTTCCTTTTTCTGGCAGCCTAGCTTTGGAATCGCTTTTGCTTATTGTTGTCGTTGTTGGTCACGGGAGGTCAACATGCAAGGTCCACCACACATCGATATACTTGAATTTCAAGGCAACATAAACATCATCCCTGTCCAATTTGTAGCTTGGGATCTTTACTCATCCCCCTTCATCTATTCTGCCGCTGATCGCTTTCAGGTCATTGAAGTGGGCGAAGTGGGCCGTGCATTTGATGCGAAGAAGAACCTCACAAAGCTGTACGCTCACACTCAGAAATCGGGTGGAAAATGGGGAGACGCCTCGCAGGTGAGATTGTCTGTGAAGGCAGGTGACCCAAGTTATATGGTACTATTAGTAATATGAGTGTATGAAAAAGGAGACACCTCAGGTGTCACGAGAAATAAGCACTCATGGGAAAGTGGAGGGCTGCCCCTGGCCACCTTGTGTGCCGCGACATACAGCACACACTCTCATTTTCTTTGCTCTCCTCTCCAATGAAACCTGCGTCTTGCACCTGCCCTCGGTTCTGTGCGCAGCTTGTACACGAGATGCAGAGTGCTAGCCGTGTCACACCTGATGCTTCTGGTGTTGATGTGGAGGCTGCTAATGCAGCCAACCCAGGCTTGCCCCCCTCTTCCCTGTTCTCATTCTTGAGGGCCAAGCCCTCGATCGCTGGGATGTTTGTGTCAGAGTTTGACAGGTAATCGTGTGCAGAATTAAGTTGGGCATGATTGAAAGTGAGGTCTGAGCAGGCATGTTGCCTGCCTGTACCCTCTGCTCTTAAGGCATCGCAACTCTTCACCATTCAATTCAGTGGTAGGTTGCTGGGTGTCAAGAAAAAGCAGTGGAGGACGAAATGAAGAGCCTTGTCTGGAACCTTTTTGGAGTTTACGGCCCACACGTCAAAGTTTAAGAGGCTTTCAGTCCTCGTCCCAAATGAATCTCTATTGTTAATTGATGTCAGGAGTGGGGGTTCATGCTGCCCACGCATTCCTTTTTTTCCTCCTTCGTGCACGCCTTTGCCGCGTTCAGCACTGCTGACAAGCGTGTGCTTGCCCTTAACACCCATGCATCCAGCCTTTTCTGCCATCTCAATTGTCTCGACCCAAAAAAGAATGTGGATGACCTGTAACAGGCAGTACACCAACCCCTACTACCATGGCGGATCCTATGACAATGCAAGCACTGTCTCCCTGCCTGCCCTAGTGGCAACCGCTTCAAGCTTAGCCACTGCTCTTCATGCAATTGCCTCCAAAGGGTCGGTCTCCCCAATTCCCCCACTCAAGGTAGGCTGTGCCGTTTGCTGATCTAAATACTGAAAGGGGCACGTATACGGGCGGGATTTTCATGAGCCTTGGTTCTTTCTGGCGCACAATTTATTGAGCTGACGTGCCCTTACAAGAGTTAGGATATCAAATGGTTTATTGGTGCTGTCCTGTCTCCGGCCTCCATTTCCTTGTTATACATACATCATTGCGCTCATTATCATCAAGGCTTGAGCTATTTCAATCAGCTTCGTTTCTGCAGGTTAACGCAACAAGGGTGGAAACATTCGGTGCGGCACTCTCAGAGTGCCTTTTCATGGATGCTCCTGGTTTGGGCTGCCCCTTAGCAAAGCAGTTGCTAACTCCAGACTACCAGGCAAGCCCCTGTTCACATCGTTACCAACTACATGCTCGTCGCTTATGTCATTGCTCTCATTACCAGCCAGCCTTTGCAGTCTTGTAACAGTACTCAGTGCACATGCCACTTCTTTCCGCTTAGCTTTCTCCCGCTTGTCTTCCATGCACAGATCATTGGGGACGAGGCGTCTTACGCAGTCAACCACTACATTGGAGTGCTCAGCTATATCCACCCGCATCCTCAGAATCCTTTCTACAAGAAAAACATCTACAGGTACTAAGAGGCACATGGTGCAAGAAGCACTTCTGCCCTTAGAAGATAGTTCCACCTACCTACCAATCAAAGAACTCAGGCACTAGTACAACTGAAAGCTCAGTATTTTTGGCTGTTAGTGTTTTTTGCAAGAGTTTTGCTTTCACCATCATTGCTTTGCTCCTCCGACCCTGCTGCAGATTTCTGTGGAACCTGATGGGCCAGATGTCTGGCAGCAAGCTGGACAAAGAAGAGACGCAAGACTGCGCGTTTGCCTCGCAGCAATGTCCAGCTGGCATGGTGAGTGGAATTATCCAGAATGTCACTTGTCTCTCAATTTTAGCTCAAACGTGCCTTTTCAATTTGAAATTAGTCCACAGGCACGTTCGTGCAGCAACATGTAATATGCACTAGTTGCTGTGAAGTTTGCTCAGTTTTTCCTGGTTCAAGGCAATGTCGACAATTCTTCTTAATCTACAGGAGTGTATTGGCTGGAAAGGAGGATTGCGCAACAGTAAACCCCAGTTGGGACGTTGCATTCGCACCACTGTGCGCTATGCACTATCAATGCCATCCGCCCTCACATTCACCCCAAGTGACGCCGGCAGTGTCAAGTGAGTTGCAAGCTCTGCCTTCTTGCTTACCACAATCTAGGCTCCCAATTTAAGCAACTCATTCTGCTCCTTACTCAGGTTTGAAATCACAAATAGGTCTGAGCCTTGGAACCAGGCCTTGAACTGGCCGGCTGAACCATTGTGGACGGAGTCAGATTGGCCTACCAGCACACCCCTTGTGAGGATAAGTCAGCGAGAGTCCCGGTTTACAGAGCGAACTGTGTTCTCTGCTGGCTTAGTTGTGTTCACGAGTGTGGCCCTTATAAGTTACTGGTATCGTGAAGAAAGGGGTCCGAGCTGAGAGGAGGAGGTCGTTCTTCCTTGTTGTGTGGGAAAACATTTATCTTGCAACTTGCAACACTTTCTGACAGGTAACAAGAGCATTGGATGTAGGCTTACTGGCTTTAACGTATTAAGTAGCGTCCATTGTTTTATTGAATTAGTGAAGAAGATGCATTTGGAATCACTTAGCAGCGTATTGGTTGTCAGTGGTGACCGTGGTATTACTGAGTCAGGGCCCCAATGCTCCTTTGTGCATAAGCCTGATTCTGACGGCTGATGAGCTGATAAAACCGCTGATTACTATTTTTGTTAGAAACCCTCACAATGCCGCAAGGGAATAGCAAAAAAGGCCGTGTTTGCTTTGGGGGGTTGGCCTTGAACTACCTGCCTGGATTTCTCATTTCATAAAGAGGCGAATATCAACCTTGTGTGGCACCGCCCATCTGTGTCACTCCCTGGATCTGAGTTTAGTGCTAAAGGTTGGGTTTGAGATGATTAGTGCTCAACTTTCTTTCTTAAACTTTCATTCAATTATGTTGCTAGATTTCGTCTATTTTATCCTCCTGACGCAACTCCATGATGCATGCCGCCTGCTCCCGGTCATCTGCTGCTGAATGATGATCCTTGATCATCAGAAATGAGCAATGATGAAAGTCTCACCTCTCCACTTGCTTCCTTCAGGCAAAGAGGGTGCAAGAACCCCAGTCCGTGACAACGACCAGACCCTTATCAAAAATCTGAATATTTTGCATACTAGTAGCCAGCTGCTGGGTAACTGCCCTGAAAGCTTAGTGGCCCGTGCGTGGTCAAGCAAGACTCTTCGGGACGATAGTGGGTTTGAATCTGCATGGTAAAGTACTTGGCTTTCCGACAGCTCCGTCTCCGTTTCCTTAATCTATGCTTGTGTTATCACCCCTTACGTATAAATAAAAAAATTAGCCAGCTGTTTGCTGCTGCCTATGTCAGCTAAAGACGGAAGCGCAGGCTCCTAGGAGGGAGCCCGTTTTGTTGATTGCTTTCATGATCATGCTGCATGCTAAGTGGCTGTGTCTTTCAGTGATCAAATTTCATTCATTTGCGTAACGGGCTGCTAATAACAGAGGGGTGTGGATACTTTGAATGGCAGAAAGCAAATGAGGGATAGATCTAAAGGTCTTAGCATAAGGACACTAGACAGTAAGCAAATGAGGGACCGACCCAAATATCAGCATGAGGACACTAGACTTCAGAACCAATTTAGCGCTGTGCAGAAGAAAGGTCCTAAAAAGGTCTGCACAAGAAAGGTCCAAGCAAGTACGTCGCTCTCCCAAAAGTTATTGTTTGCTGGCTATAATCAAGGCTGTATCTATAAAATTTTGCAAACGTGGACAGGGAATTGTTGACGTACTGGGTTTCTTTTGCTGAACATCATATACCAGACTCACAATTTGGTCCCTTGACCCTTGCTGAAGGAACGCCTCCTGCTTTTCTGGACCTCTTTGCTGCCTACAATTTACCTCCAGCCGCCCAGATTTTGTGCTGGTTAAACCCATCGCTGCAAAAACACAAAAACAACGAACAAATGTAGGGGGGTGGGTTCTTCGATGTGGCAGGGGGCAATTGAGGGAGACTGGGAGCACCCCAGCAGCACCGCCAGCCACCAATAGAGCCACCAAGCAACCCCAGACAGCATCGACCTAAAGACCTCAGCAAACCTTGGCGTGACATCCACCTTGTCGAGATCAAGTATTGTGAGGACACCAGACCTCAGAACCAGCAGCTGAACGCCGCAATGGGGCAGCACAAAGACCTTTGCAACATTCTCCAAGGAGCCTTCGTTACTCTCCACATCATCCTTCTGGGTGTGGGCGGCACCATCTACAACACTCACACTCTGAAGCCTTTCAAGGAACTGGGTCTCGATTCTCAAAGAGTTAGTAAGAAGCTTGCCTCCAAGATGCATGTGCACTCTGTGAACTTTGCTGCTAAACTTGTCCATACCAGGCGTGCCCTTTCCGGTACTATTATCAACTCTCATCAGGAGCCGGTTTCAGGCCAAGCCTGCAACCCTCTTGATCCCCATTGATTTTTCCTTTCCTTTTTGCGGTGGAGGAGCTTTACGGTACTCAGTACCAAAGTGGCTCCTTTTCATTAATTAATGTGGGGAGTGGTTTTCACTGCCTGCGTAGTTTTTTCTATTTTTCTTTTTCTTTTTGCTGCCTACAACAGTGTTCCAAGAGAGAAGCTTTGGAGACACTTGCAAAATATCATGACTCCACAGCATTTGAGGGACATCGTTCAATCCATATTAACAGGATGCCTATACCTTCTCATCAGTGGCGACAACACTAATGAGGAGGTTGCACTCAACAGAAGCTTGAAACAGGGCTACCCTCTGAGTCCCCTTCTGTACTCCCTGTATAGCAACGACATGGACATAATCTTGAGTGTGCAGAGAGGTGCTGCCACTGCCCTTCACTCAGTTCAGATGTCTAACTGTGATTATGATGATGACACTGCTATCACTTCAGTCACGGCGGAAAGTCTGCAGATATACTAGACAGATTATATGACTACACACGTTTCAAAGGGCTTTGCTTAATTTAAGCTAAACACACAGGACGAATACTTATGCTATTTCCACCTTCATGTACGACAGCACACCTCTTGAACTTGTCACTCAATTAAAATACCTTGAAATTAGCCCACTCTTCTTACTTGTGATGGAAGCATGCACACAGCTGCTGAGAAGATGGCAGACAACATAGGTCTGCCATTGCCAGAGTTTACAGAATTGGTGACAGCAAGGTATCAAGCACAGAAAACATGCCATGCTATGGCTTTTCCAGGTCTTCGCTTTGACAGCTGGTCTGTATGATTGTCCAGTGTGAGCCAATTCTTCTCTGACAGGCATATGATTCCTCAAAAACCACCCGTGCACACGTCCTGCATCATGGCTTCCTGAAAAGACTCCTGCGTGTCAAGAAAAGTACTGATGCTCACTGCGCGCTCTGTGAAACAGGTCAGATGCCCATTTTTTCCTCTTGGTTCAGATGTATCATGCAATTCTGGAACAGTCCCCCCATCAGACCCTCCTCCTCTTGAGAAAGTTGTGCGGGCTGACCTTCTTCTTGCAAACAGAAGTGATGCATGGACTTATCAGGTTTTGCACGCGCTCCAAGATTTCCCTGTGTCTCAGCAATTTTTGGATGTCACAAGCTCTATGCTACAGTTCGCTGTAGGCTTCGTCATTACACCAAGCTGCCGTGGAGGGATATCAAAACCAAAGACACGCTGGAACCAAAAATGGGCTGCAGGCCCTCATAAAAGCAAAACAACGCAAAGAAGCAAGCGGCAAGTCCGTAAGTCAGATCCAAGTGAGCTCAGATGGGAACACTTACAAGTCAAAGCACATGCTGGGGGGGAAGCAGGAAAAACAACCCGAGCAAAAGTAAGGCATAAAAAGAATGCCTAAAACGAGAGTACACAGCACTTTGTGCAAAGTGCCTGCCAGATCTCGCTCAGCCTACGCTCACTACGCAAGAACTCCAGTTCTACAGCTGAAGCAGAGAACTGATGATATCCAACGAGTTTATAAATCTGAGAAAGTGAGCTTATTCTGCGCAAAAATATCATTGGGGGCTGGAGAGAACTTGACATGCATTTTGACACCCATGAGACTCATCATTCTAGCATGATTATGAACACTTATCACAGCCACACATTTGGTATACTTTTGGGGATTGTCCCTGCCTGGCTAATGGGATGACAGAAAAAGAAATCACAAGCCTGTGTTGCTTCTCTACCTTCGCTTCTTGGATACTTCCAATGATCTTAGTCTTGCACTTTAATGCTGTCGCCTTTCTTGTCACAACTTCCTGGTCCAAAGAATGCGTCATAACAGGAATAGAAGGCCTTAGTGTAAGCTCAGGATGTGTTCTTGCAATTATGACTGGCACTGTTCACGATAAAGAGCACATTTTGCTGGACTGTCCGCATTAACACCTTGCCAGCAGCCTTTGCACACAGCACCGCCAGTTGGTCTTCCCACCTCAATATCATGAAGATAGCCCAACTCGTTCGAGGACTTTTTTGAACCAACCAGATATATATATGGTGCGGCGGCATCTTTTGTGGCTGAGTACCTAGCCCTTTCCCCTTGATTTTTTCTAGCGCTTTTTTTGGTTTGGTTTCAGGCTTTTTCCAAGCTTCCCCTCAGATGCCCCCCAGAGGCATATATAGCGATGTGACCTTACCTTAGCACCAAGCAGGAACAGCACAAAGGCCTCTGCACCATATTTCAAGGAGTCTCCATTTCCCTCCACAAACATCCTTTTGTGGGTGGCACTGGCACCATCTACAAGGTAGAGCACACTGCTGGGCGGAGCCTTTTAAGGAGCTGGGTCTTGATTTTTAAAGAGTTGCTCCTGGCGAGTTAGGAGGCACCGGCTCCCTTCGCGGCCAGGAGGCATGCCCTGGCTCACGGTTTCAATTGGCAAGTTGTGGAGGACAGCATCGGACTGGTCTACTGTAGCTGGGTGAGCTGGTGGGGTGGGCAGCTAAAGAGGAGAGAGAGGTGCTGTTATTGGGGCTGCATGTGTCCTTTGTTCTCTCTTCTGCTCCGCTGCACTTGCTCTCTTGCTTAGCACTCCTGCTTTTGTGAGGCACTCTCAGCCTCTGGTTTCCTTCTTCCTGACTGAGGCTTCTTACACGTCCTGAGACATATGAAAAGCTAATTCTCGAATTCTCGTATTCTTTGATGCTTCTCTTCGCGCTTCTTCAAAACAAACGTTCTCTTTCTCTATACACTTTCTCTTCTACAAACATCTGTTTCATGTTTCCTCTAGCTACTGTTTCTTATGTTTGGCCAGGTGTGGTTTCAGACCGTTGCCAAGCTTCCGCTGAGATGCCCTTTGAGGCATATCTAGTGATGTAACCTTACCTTACCTTAAAGAGTTAAGAAACTTGCTTCCAAGCTTCATGTTCATTCTGTCAATTTCGCTGCCGAACTTGTTCATACCAGACGTGCTCTTTCCAGCACTATAATCAACTCTCATCAGAAGACGGTTTTAGGTCAAGCTTTCATCCCTCCTGATCCTCAATTATTCATTTTCCTTTGGTGGTGGGGGAGTGTTACGGTAACCGGTACCAAAGTGGCTCTTTTACTAAACTAATATGGGGAGGGGTTTTCACTGCCTGGTAGTATTCTTTCTTTTACACGTTGGGCACCAACAGCTACTTGAAAATGCCAGAAAATTTTTCTTTGTGCGCCCGTCAAAAGAGCGAAATAGTTCAAAAGACCACGAATGTGCTATACTCACTGCAAGGCTCTCGACACTGATATTCCTTGTTCATCCCTGCAATTAAGGTACCCAATTCCTCCAAAAATTAACATGTACATTGTTGCGTCACGAAAGAATAGCAACGTTGACTGCAGCAATTTTATTCTATAACTTAGCAAGTCATAATTTCTGTGGATGGCTGTGCTACAAGCCCGCTCCTGTGATTACTTATCGCAAAACGACCAGAAAACAGGCATGCTTGTTGCACTCATCCTTTGTGCCATTGCTCTTAGCTATCTCCATTCTTTACTTCCACATAGGTCGTATGAGGATTGTCTGTGCTTATCATGCGCTTCACTCCCCATACAACCAAGCCCACTATCACCTGCAGGTGTGTATAAGTGTACGTGCTTTTACCGCGGTCCTGAAATTAGTGAACATTCTGGAAAATACCTATGGATTCAGTGGAAGTTATGCAAGGTATACCTAGGACGCCTGCAGATCCTATCATTATGAAACGAAGTAAGCTATGCAAGGCTCTTTTAGCTAATTCTGCTCTTGGCACACATGTGGGTAGAAATGCTTGCAGTATTTGGTAATATAAGTAGAATTTAAAATGCAGCTGTGCAAGAGTCACGACTTAGTTCATGCTTGCTTTCTCTTAGGTCATTCTTGCTTTTTAAGTTTTCCGTATAGGCGGTATATTACCGCATACCACGAATGGTTCTGACCCCCTCATGGTGTGTCGGGAGCAGTTTAAATAATAAAGTTACAAGGGCCTCGCAAAGCTCGCATTGGGGTTAATCACATTATTTTAAGCATGAACGGGGACAAGTTGGGAAAGCCGCCCATTAAGGCCCCCATGGGGGACAAACAGCTTGGGAGGCTGGCCCTCTCTTGGGAAGGAAGGACACCAAGAGAAAGGGCGGCTTCAATCCCTTCACATGGGCATGCACGCACACGCACGCACATACGCACACACACACGTACGCGCGCACACACACGCGCACGTATACACATGCTCACGCACGCGCACGGACGCACGCGCGCACACACACACACACGCACCCGCATGCACACACACACGCACGATTAAGAACATAATGCATGCACACACGTACGTACACAACCATATACACACGCACGCACGTACAACGCACACACGTATGCACATGCACACACACATTTGCGGATGCACACACACGCACGTACGCAAACGTACGCACATGCGCACGCACGCACATACGCGCGCACAGGCACGTGCACCTGCAGCTCAGAGGGTCAAAGGCTCTCGCATAAGCCGCATTGGGTAAATTTATTAAGTTGTGTGCCCCTCGCATAGCTCGCATTGGGATTTTATTAAAAAATCACATTGTTTACGCGCCTGTACGGTATTACAGTATTTATTTCAGAGGGGGTCAACGGAGGAAATGCCTGAAAATGTGCATTTTTGCATTCAGAAGACAGCCACACACAGCCACCTCATCCGACCGACACCATTTTAGTACCAAATTGTAGCTGGCATTGAGAGCTACCCGAGCATGTGCCCAGTTCTATATGGGTCGCCTTGCGTGCTGAGATAGACTGGATTAAGCACACATGGTGCATGTAAACCCTAATGTGGTGATTTCATGGGGAAATGCATGAAAATGGCTCAAATCCTCATAAAACACCAACCACTCAGCCTTTTGCTTTCATTTTTGTTGCAATGATATTATGTTATAAAAAGGATTCTATACCATTATTAATATTCCAGATTGGTGCAGTGGGTGATCTGGTATGAAGAATTTGTAGTAAGAAGTGGGGTGCACGCCGCGGCTTACCAGGCATGTGCCCCGTAATAGTGCTTTTGAAAGGCCATCTTGATGCCATTTGATGCCTACATCTTAATGCCTAGCTTGAAGCTTGCAAGGTACGGGACCCATGCGCGGGGAACATTTAATAAACATGCCCATTTTGGGAGGATTTGTCCACCTCTGGTATTATTTAGACTACGCCTTTTGAGGTGATGCAAAAGCTTGGATCTGAATGCTTGAATTGCAAAAATAAAACGTTTCAATTTGACTTAAATGCAGGCAGTTTTGATATGGCAAAGACAATTGCTGACGTCTTTGTTCTCGACATTATATGTACTATTGATACTGTATCCATCAGACGGACAAATTTACAAACACACATTACCCTCAACCCCACTGAAGCACATGCACACACATGCATTTACTTACCACGACCAAAGAGATGATACACGCCAAGGCCAGCCACCCAGACACTGTCACGCTGCTCGTCTCGTCCACCAGTAACGGACCGATGCCTGTTGCAGCTTGCATGTCATTGATGGCTTGCATTAACGCATTGGAAGTCTCCGTGGAGTAATAGGCACGCACATCCTTAGGTGCGGCTGCTATCACAAGAGATTTGCACTGCAATCCCATAACTTTGCCCGCTACCACGGACTTGGAGAGACACTTGCCCACCACACCAATGGTGAAGGCAGCTCCTGACCGGGTGTGCGCTTTCTGTGAACAGCCACAAAAACGGGTTTTGTTAAAGTCGAGGTAGGTTGCCTCCCTTTCCAGCATACCTAAACATAATCAAAGCACGCTTGCGTTGCTTATGCATTTTCTCCCCTCTGTAGGAAAAAGGCAAGAGGGAGAAGATAAAGTGGTAAGATAAAGAGAAAGAAAGATAGATAGATAGATAGATAGACAGACAGACAGACAGACAGACTATATATATATAGAGAGAGAGAGAGAGAGAGAGAGAGAGAGAGAGAGAGAGAGAGAGAGCAAGAAGCGGCTCACCTTAGGGCACAAATCGGTCACTGCCTGATCACACGCGGAAGTTAGGGCTGCGTCGGGTTTGTAGTCCCAGAGTGCCATGCGAACTGACCTGCTCATCTCAGCCTGGCAGCCTTCCTGCAGAAGGAAAAAAAGGAAGGTACGATACATATCAGCACTCCCTGTGTCATCCCTTGACTTAGTATTTGCGGAGCTGCAAAGCTGCTCATGATAAGCAAAAGGAAAATGGCACAAACTCGGCTATTAATTGTAAAGTAGCTGCCTCCTTGTGCTCGCTTGAATAATGCTGAGGTAAACAGGGGTCCATTTTGCTGCTAAGACCAAGCAAAGGCCCGTGTTTTATGTCTATGGTGTTCAGGAACTTGCACTTAAATTAACTCGTGCAACACATGTGTGTGCTAAATGCTAGCATGCCTGTTGTATGTTTGAACGTTACTAAATTCCTACGACCCACAACATTCTGTTGGTTTCTTCTTCCCTTGTGCAGGCATGTGTAACAGGTTGAGGTGTTAATTCTGATGTAATTTTGACGAGTTAATTCCTTGTGCAGGCATGTGTAGCAGGCTGATATGTGTTGAATCTGATGTAATTCTGATGTAATTTTGATGCAATTCTGATGTAGTTCTGATGTGTTACTTCCTTGTGCAGGCATGTGTAACAGGTTTATATGTTAAATCTGTTTGATCCGGTCAAGAACAATGGCTGCTGCTGCCGGCTCTCTATAAATACATTTTAGCAGACTCGCCTGCAATTCTTGGAAGTTGTGCAGCAGGCACTTCAGCACAGCAGCTTCGCCCCGAAAGCTGGTCCTTGCATCCTTGCAGAAGGTGTCTATGTCTGCCTTGCACTTCAGGGACGCCTCTTTATCATACCTATAAAAATAGAGTGTAGACAGGGATGCTTAAAACACTTTCTAGCACGTTTGCAGAAGGGGCAACTGCGACTCCAAAATGGGCATGTTGACACCTGCTCAATTGCTAGTGTGAAATGATTATATTACCGTACAGGCGCGTATCCAATGCGAGATATGAAAAAACCCAGTTGCATTGATTAACCCCAGTGCGAGCTTTGCGAGGCCTTTATAATTTAGGTATGTAACTTGGCTATTTAAACTGCTCCCGACACTCCGCGAGGGGGTCAGAATCGTTCTAAGTACGGTAACCGTATGTCCACGATCATTTTGTGACACAGAAAACAATTAGTGTGTGTATGTGTGTTTATGTGTGTGTGTGTGTGTGTGTGTGTGTGTGTGTGTGAACTTCCGTTCTGTTTGTAAGGGGATCCGGGAACCAATTTTTGAGTTCAAAGGGACTTCGCTAGGGTTCTGCTGGGAATACATTTGTGAATTCGAGAGCACCCCACTGCTGCTGCTGCTGCTGCTGCTGGGAAGGCTGCTGGGCATACTACCCACTTGCTGCATGGGGATAACGACAGCTATAAGACCTTGAGCGTGCACTTCCGTCAATCAGAGAAGCAAACATCTCTTACCCACTTGCCATCTTCACTCAATCTGTGCAAATGCCCCAAAAGAAGGGCCTGAAGGAGCTGTGAGAGGAGGAGGCTTGTTCTTGGAGCTGCGTGGGCGCCCCACGGGCCTCTTCACAGCCTCGCCCCTTGCCTTTGCCTCTTCCTCTGCCAGCTCCCTGAGCTGCCTCTCCCTCTAGAGCTTCTCATGGTCTTTCTGCTGAGCAACCAGTCTCTCAGCTGGGGAATGGGGCTTCAAGAAAAGGGCCAAGGGGTTCACACTGGCACGCTTGGAGGCCATTGTTAAAGTATTTTTTTGACTTAGTGCCTCAGAAAGGGCTCTGAGAATTCCTGAAAATTGTCCTTTTTTTGGCCAACAAATATGTGAATTCCGAAGTGATCGTGGACACACGGTAGTATTATGATGGGGTTATAATGGGGAGATTGCTTAGTGCCCCCTGAACTGCCTCATCTATGATATTATCTGGAGCAAGTCAGGCAAAGGCGCACATGTATACAATCAAGAAATCACAAAACTTGATGCATGGGCAAACCGTATGCTATTTGTACTCAAAATGTAGGCAGGAAACAAGTCTGGTATGCCCTCTGTTTTCGTTTTCTTCTTTGATGATAGGCGCCCTGGCCTGTGTTAGCTTAGCCTGACTCCTACCCTTTTTCAGTCTCACCTTATGTCGCTTTTCATGGCCTCATCCCTTTTCTGCAGCTCTTCCTTGCAGTCCGTACCTGCAAGTGCAGAAAGACAGAAAGATAGCAGCTATGAGGACAACACTCCTTTAATTGATGCGAGCAGTACAAAAAGCAAGGGTAGCAAAGATGAAACGCACCGAAGTCAGGCTTTGCCATGCTGTCCAACAAGCACCTAATGACACGTCCCTTGCCAGGCTTGACATCCTTCGGAACAGCAGTGTTTGGTAATCGAGTTTGCAAAAGCAAGCAGAGCAAAAGCAACAGGAAAAACGTGAGCAAACCACATTTTAAGCCTGAGCTAAAACAGCAACCACCATTGTTAGGGCAAACAAACCCAAAAGGAATGTCAGAAGATGATGTCTTCAGGCAGCCCCACCCCTTGACGGTGCAAAGCCCAGTGCTTGTTATGTCTTGATGTCCACAAAAGGTCCTTAAAAGCACATACCTTACAATAAACAGCCTTTTCTTCTGAGCACAATTCGTTCATCTTTGTGGCCAGTCGAATGTCTGAGTATTCAATGGCGGCAAGCTTGGTTTCCTCTGCATGTTTTGTACGCATACAAAATACAGCCAATTTTTTGTTCATGTCAAGCATAAACAACAAGTTTGCGTGATCTGAAGACCATGCAATTACAGTCGATCATTTTAGATAACTGAGTTTGCGTGAAGTGCACACTGCATACTATATCATTAATCACAAGTCATACTATATCATTAGTCATATGTCATAGCAAATAAGTTACGTTTCACATGTAACCAGGAACCCACACCTGCGCGGCACGGATCGCTCAGCTTGTCCTTGTTTTGTCGGAGGCAAATGTGCACCCGGCCGTCACCCGGCTCAACATCCCTGCAGAAAGCCTCGACATCTGCGCGGCAGGCTTGGGCTGCAAGGCAAGGAAGCATTGACCAGCAAACATGTAGCGAGCATTGCTATTATGAGAATGATTGCAGGCATAATATCACTCAGAGGAAGACTTGAAGGTTATTGCGTCTGACTGGAAAGTGGCAGGGTTGCTACTTGTGTATTGAGAGCAAGGTGCACTGACACATATGCACATATGTAGGCACGCAATCAATTGCAAGAGCAAGGCAGACACAATTTCTGTATTCCAGCCAGTGCGCCCCTTTAACCTAGAGCCAGTGCACTATGACCCACCAAGTATCACGTCGTTCCTGAAATCTTTGACCTCCATAAGCTCAAAGTAAAACACCTCGTCTTTGCAAGCCTGGTTCGTGATGTTGTCCTGCTTCTCCTGCACGGCACAGAAACATGTACGCAGGGAGAAGGATGAGCCAACAGCTGGTGAACCCCCTCCCGCACTTGCATATAAAAGCCAGAACCTGATGAGTACTTCCCACACACACCACACCCTACCACACAAATGCACAGAAGCAAGTAGTCTGGTACCCTCAACCAGCAGTCGTGAAGCAAGCATTCACGGCCCAAACAGCAAATTCTGGACGAAAGCATAGAGGACAGGGCCTGTATCCAGTGAGTATATGCAGCATGGCGAGCAAAAGCTCCCTGCTGTAATGTAGACATGACATGCACGCCTGAACCTCACGCCCCACCTGACGTTCCACCCCCCTCTCCCTGTACAGCGCACCTGCAGGCAGTTCAGAACTGAGCCGCCACACACTTGGCCTGGAGTAGCATTGCAGACGTGGGAGCACAGGCCTTTGATGTCATTGCCACACGCTGCATTAAGGCGCGTATCCAACCGGAAATCCTGCGGCCACGCAACGTGAAAGGAACGGTGAGACCAGGGCATTGCTCAAAAGGATTCCGCTCAGAAAAAGCATGCATCACTTGTGCTTTGAGGCTTCCCGCCGTGACAACCTGTGCCTGTGTAGCCATGACCTCCTCCACCTCTGCTTTGCACTCCTTGGACATGTCCTTGTTCTCAAGCTCCTGTTCCAGACACCTGCCAGGGTTGAGTTGAGCACGTGCATGCGTAAGATATATGGGCAAGTTCACCAGACATAATGTACACGCAAGGCAGGTAAATGGGCAGGCACCCTGGGACTTGCATGCAAGCCCATTTCCTTCTGCCAGTGTGTCAGGCACACCTTTCTGAGGTATTGAGCAAACTGTATTTCATGCATAATGTGTCATGTGACCCCAGAAATAATGACCAAAATAGGTACCATGCAGAATACGAAGCTGCAAACCACACCTGATAACACGGCCATGGCCATGTGGCATGTCTTTGCACAGCTCGCTGACCTCGTACGCACATGTGCGCTTCAGGCTGTAATTAAAGTCGATGTCTTCACTGATGTGAACCTGTGTACCAAAGAGCACAGCGCCTTATAACCAAGCCCCACGAAAGTACTTGCAGCAAACTCCAGTGGTTGATAATACATCAGTACTCAGCCGGTGCAGCTTTACTTCACTGAACCCCCCACCTTGCTCTACTTCCAATACTTGAGTGAACACCAAGAAGCACATGAAGGCAGTTACTACATAATGCATTACAAGATAGCACGTACCATCATCTTGTGATGCAGGTTTCAACAAGGCTTTAACAGCCATCACTGCCCACACATGCAAAGTAAGGTGCACTTGTGACATGCTAGGGATGCAAAATGACAAAATGACCCCAACCAGTCAAGAAGTCGTCCACAGCTCTGGGTCAGCACATGCATTAATCAATGTGATTTGAAACCACTGCCTTTGAGCCTTCCTTCACACTTACCTCATGGTCAAACAAGGCAGCTGCACACTTTTGGTTCAAGCTCTTGCGGTGGTCTTGCAAACAGCGGAGTACGCGTGCAGAGCCCTGTGCGCACATGCAGTGAGTGATGCACAAGCTCATGATGCAGTGATAGACACGCTCATGATGCAGTGATACACAAGCTCATGATGCAGTGATACACACGCTCATGATGGTGCTGTGATGCAGTGATGCACAAGCATATGCAGGGACACATGCATTGAGTTGTGACACTCTGCACACAAGTGAGCCCCCCACCCCCACATTCTTGCCTTGTCGGCCCTTGCAATCTGCCAGTCTGACCACTTCAGCATCTTTGGTATGTGACATTGGCGTGTCGGTGGAATTCCTTATAGCACCATTGATATATGATGACAGAGAAGCATAGGCACTCCCTTTGTCCTCTAAACAGCTGCTTCAACTTGATACATGGTGTTTTTTATACAGTAGGACTGGAACTCTGTGTTGTCTTAGCTCTTTCACTGATAAACCAGGTGGTCCCAACTCAGCATTGCGCCTTGACGGCAGTCTGTTTCTTACCGCCCCAACATCATTGCAAAGAGTGGCTCGATCGTCCTTGCAAGCTGTGGCAAGGCCACTGTCCAAAAGGATGTTGCTTCCGGCTCGAGACAGACGACGGTGGACCTGACAAACGCATTGACAGCAAGGCTGATTGAGCAAAGCTTCAAGCGCACAGGATAGGCTACACGTGGGACAAAGGGTATCTAATTTGAATCAGCTTACATAAGAATTCGCGGGTAGGTATGGTTGAACAAAAAAAAAAAAGATATTGCACTCTTGATAGCTGGTGTTGCTCATACAAGAGCCACGCGTTACGAGGAGGTGCGTAAGCACACTGCTGCGTAAGCACACTGCATACCCCTCTCCTGACCATCTCAGACAACAAAGGAGACAAAGCGTCCCTCTTAACGAATTGTACAGGTAGGTCAAACGCAGCAGACTGATGAGATATCTGGATGTTCCTGCATTTGCAGGCACGTATAGACAACTGCACATTAAAAAAGGCACACAGAAGCACACATACACCACACATACCTCGCTCTTGCATTGCTCACTGTCCAGCTCCTCCCTGTATGTCTGGAGGCAACTTAGTGCAGACTCCTTCACCGAAGGGTCCTTGTCAATTTCTGCCAGGCTATGCTGGCACTTGTTTTGCAGGTCGCCTGCACAAGCATCTCGCAGTGCGGTGTCGAGGCTGAAGTTGGCCACTCGCTGCAAAGCGTTGTGGCGAGTTGTAAGCACAGTCACATGTGACAAGCTGTGAGTCGTGTGGAACGTGGGGTAGATGCAGGGTTATCATTGTGTTTGCCTTGTAAGCACATTGTGATAAGGTAGTAAAAGCAACTCCATCAACATAGCAAACCAGAGCATGCATTTACTGTGCGCTGAGCATGGGGATGAGAGTGAAAAGGCTTGACCGATTGCTTTTCATACATGTGATAATGTGGAACAAGGCTCCCCTTAGAATGGAATAGTCGTTACTGGCCAGAACCGCGCACTGGGAACACCAGATGAAATGGTGTATGCTGTGTGTTTAGCGGTCTTGGCTGTCCATACATCAATGCAGGAGGGCTAGGTTAAAGCAGAAGGGAGTTCCAAGCCCCCGGCTCCTTGCCAGTGGGTTGAGTTGAGTGACAAGTCTTGATTGTTTGATCGGGTGCACTACAGGTTTGATAGATAGCATTTTTTTTACTGTCTCACCCCTTCCTCACCTTGGCAATCATACTTCCTAGCTCCTCTTTACACTCTTCCGAAAAGTTGTCATCGTCCATGTGGTCCTCTAGGCACTCCTGTGTTTAGGTGCAGAGGAGAGTATGGGTGCGTGCGTATGTGAACTAAGAACGGGATTAAATGTGTTAAGGACAAGAGTGTGTGCTATAGCGTGCGCAAAAGTGTGTGTGTGTGTGTGAGAGGGAGAGGGAGAGAGAGAGAGAGAGAGAGAGAGAGAGAGAGAGAGAGGGAGAGATGACAAGTTAATGTGGGCTAGAGTGCAGCAGAAGGAGACAAGAAAGGGGAGCATGGGTGAGCCGAAATAAATCACATGTGGTGGTGATTGTTCTATATATACTAGATATATGGGGGGCTGGAGGATTCCCTAGGGCAACCATGCTATAACTTGTAATCTGACACACGCCTGAGATACAATGGGACTGCAAGATGAAGACCATTTCTTTAAAAGACGTAGGCTACATTCCCAGCCTCGCAGCACATGTGCTCCCAAAAACTATCCAAGGTATTTAAGTGCCCCCAGTCCAATATCTGTGGTAGAGCAAGAACAGCACATGTCAAACCTGTGAAGTTAACTGCAATGCCCGGCCAAGACAGGCCTAAAAAGAATTGGTTTTACGTTTGCTTGTGCAAGCATGAGCAAGCACAGCAGTCCTTACCTGCGCACGCATGTTACCAGGCTGCACATCCTTGCACAGCCGATTGTAGTCTGCACGGCACTTTTTGTACAGCTGCTTACTCAACAGCAAATTGGAACCTGCACGCACACATCAATGTTTGCATCAAAAGTGTGCACGTGAGGAAGCGTGTATTTGTGTGTGTGTTTGTATCTGTGTGTGTGAGTGTGTGTGTGTGTGTGTTTGTGTGTGTGCTCGTTGGTACACAATGTGTTTTTGGCTCCTCAAGGCGCGTGCAGGTGAACGCTTTGCAAGAGTGACTAAATGTTGTGTTCGACAACCCAGCAGAAAAGCCCAGTAATAACATTCAGCTGTAAACACGACTTAAGTTCGCCCACCTGTTTCTCGCTCCTGTCTTGAGACTTGGGCTTCACAGGCAGGCTTGAGGCTGTATCGCGCTGTTGCCTGCAGCAAAACAGAGGGGTGGAAGTAGGCAGATGGTGGTGACGTCCGTGCAGTTTGCAGCTGTGTGCCTCAATACAGAGCCAGCGAGAAAAAGGATAATGGGATGAAGAGGATTGTGTATACACCTTAGGGCTAGCAAGCATTAAAGCCCTATTACTTTACTTTTCTGGTTGCAAGTATTTATGAAGCCATATACATGTACAGAAAGCGAGTACGAAAAACACGGCAAAACAAAGTTTTTCAGGGATTTCTGAAGAACAACTTCCTGGAAAAATACTAGGAATTGGAACTATCTGCTTGCAGGCGGTCACAGGTAGGCAGCACCACATTCACGGCTCAGCCACACAAAGAAAATTAGATACTCACATATCAACATATACTTGATACAAAATGGGAAAGATGTGCATACACACGTGCACACACACACGGAACGTGCGTAGAGTTTGGAAATGTACCCTTGTTTCCTCTCCAAAAAAGCACTTACCAAGCAATCCACCACCTCATCCGGATCAGAGTCCGCACACAGCGCTGCCGCGTGGTCCTACAGGGTAGGTATTTCATGTTTACAGACTTGGTGATGGTGTAGCAGGTAGCCGAAGCGGGGTGCTGAGAAAAAGTAATCCAGTCCTGAGTTCTAAGGCCTTGAAGCCTGATATATCTGTCGTAATCACGCACCTTGCATGCAGTGAACAGCAGGTAATCCGTGCGGTAGTCCTCCACAGCCTCCTGCTGCGTGCGGAGGACCTGCTGCCTGCATTTTTGGCTCAGTTGCGTCTTTGCTGAACGCAGGCAGGCTAGCACACTACCAGCCTGCATACTGTCGTTCGCATCCTTGCAGATGATGCTTGCATCCTCGGCACAGCTCTTAGCTGCATTTCAAAAAAAGGGGGGTCATAATTGTCGTTCTTATTTTTGTAGCTGCATTTAAAAAGAAGGGGGGTCATATTGTCGTTCTTATTTTTGTAGCTGCACTTCAAAAGAAGGGGGTCATAACTGTCGTTCTTTTAATTTTGTAGATTGCTTGTGTGGTACAAGAAGGTGAGCGTCAAATAAAAGGAACAAAGATCAGGTCTGGCGAACAGTATGCTTTCAAATTTCATTTTCACGTAAGCAGTTACGCAGAAAGGAGTATTGCACACGTTTTTGCACCAGGCAATCGCACATGGTACATGGTGCTTCCTGGCAAGCTGCTTGATACCCTCAGACCATTAACAAAGCACGCCAGCATCCCGAATTGTAATTTAGAACCAATGAGGAACCTTACCTAAAATCACGTCTTTGTTTATGTGACTGCCTCGGTCAATTTTGAAGTCAGCTGCAGGTAGAACACAAGAGTGGATATTGAAGTAATAGACACACTTCTGAAGGAGGATGGCAATGATTAAAGCAGTGAACTCAATGCAGCCGTCCACTCACCCAGTTCAGCAGAGCATTTCTTATTTACTTTCATTCCAGCAATATTTCCCTCATCAGTATCCAAAACCCGCTTGGTCAAGCACGTGGCAATCTGTCCATTCCCTGGAGTTGACTCCTTACTGCAAGTGTGAGGGCGCAATTTTTGCTCATTGGGATGTTGTATGTGCGTGCATGTGTACACTTATATTGTGCCTGTCTAGAAGAATGTGCAATGTGCACCTGTGTGTGTGAGAGTGTGTGTGTGTGTGTGTGTGTGTGTGTGTGTGTGTGTGTGTGTGTGTGTGTGCGCGCGCGCGCGTGTGTGTGTGTGCGCGTGTGTGTATATATGTAAATAAGTGTGTGTGTATATGAGTGTATGTGAGCGCATAGAAAATGCGCAAATCCTCTTTAGCTTGATTCATTCTCCCCCTTTTAATTCCCGCATGCAGTGTGCAAGTTGCACACAGGCGATATCCTTGCACTCACCAGAATGCTTTTGCATCCGACTCACAAGCTCCACCTGAAAACAAGAGTCAACACAGGACAGGTCAGGCAGCTTCCTCTGTTGTAAGCTGCGCAGAACGCGCAAGCCTTCAATTGAATTTGCCCAAACCTTGATTCCCCACATCACCAATTCCAGCCCACAACTCAGTCTCTCCAGCTGTGGCGACAAAGGTGGATTTCTTTGCCTGGCCAGCGGCCAGAACAAGCAGGAAAACCTTTAATTTAGAGGAATGCATTAATTTATTTTACATCACATTCGAATTTCACAATTCGAACAAAAACCTAGAATACCTAATCGCCTCTGCAATGCAGCTCAACCCATCAGCCCATCAGGTGATAAAACACTTTCCTTTCTAGAATGAAGGAAAGCGAAGGCGGGAGGGAGTGCATGCTGCGTGTTCTGAGTTGATGCAACAGTTTCAAAGCAATTGTCAACCCTGCACTTTTGCTGCATACCCCCGCACGTGTGCGCACGCACACACTGCTTCCGAATTCAAGCATACCTTAATGGCCTGCCCCTTCCCCCACGAATGTTTGCCAAGACTCTGAGCTGTTAGATTACTTTCCTTCCCTGCAGCGGCTACATCATCACTGCCCTCTACAGCTCGCCAGCAGCCCTCTAACTGCCCCAAGGTTGCACCCACACGGGCAGAAATTAACATGCCAGGTTCCCAAGGCAGCAACAGCAGGACCAGGGGAACCAGCCGGCCTGTTTGAAACCATTGCAAAAACAGGGACAGCCTATGACCAAAAAAGGCAGGGAGACAACGTGCCTAGGGGAGTGCTTCAGAAGTTTAAGGACTGGGTTGCGGGCGGCAAAGCACAAAAGGAAAAAAGTGAGTTGCACATCGATCAAATCAGGATAAAATCATTGGGTAAAAGTGTCTGTAATCAAAACGATGTTTCTGGACTGACTAGGAGTAGATTCCTAAGTGCAATGGCCAATTCATGCCTGACTCTGCAACCCATCTGTCATCCAGCAGAACACACAATAACACTGAGAAGCAGCAGTTGGAGGAGCTGAACAGGTGGATTGTCCAACTGTGTACAGACAAAGCTGTACACCCTGCAGCGCCTATTTAATTAAATGAGGTCTCACTGGCCTGATTTCTTCTGCTGACATCTAAATAAAGAGCTTCCCAATAAAAAGCCAGCATTCAAGACACACACATATACACGGGTGCCTCTCTTCCTTTGGTGGTTATGATACGTGGAGTGCTGCAGGTGATATCCTTGCTCAGATTAAAAGTATCGCAGAAGACCTTCAAGGATTACAAGGATTACAATATTACAATGGGAAACGCCTTCAGTCAATTTCTACTGGTCTTGCAGGTGGCCTTCTTGTTTGCCTACTGTAAACCAGATTCTTTCCATGCTTTTTGCAGTAATGAGCATGGGGATGTCCGGCGTAGCAAGCTACGGGGTAAGTCTGGAGAGCACAATCTTTCAAACAGGAGCGATGCATCTGCTACAGCAAGCTGCAAATGATTACCAAATTCTGCCAGAGGGGGGCAAGTGCCCAAACATGCTCCCTCTCAACATTTAAGGGGCAACTACTCACACACTCACCACGATGGCTTCAAACTAAAGCTGGCGTCATAAGCTACCAGAGCATGTGCTCAGACCTAGTCAAGTTGCTCTATGTACCAATTGACAGGGCTAAACATGCAGGGTACTTTTTCCCTAGATAGGTGCTTTGCATGCATATAAATTTGCATACCTCGCCAACCGCTGGGTCCTTTCACTTCATTTCTTCTGCAATTGTGCTTGCTTAATGTAAAGACTCCTAAACACTAAGTATCACTAAAGGCAGAGGATATTTTGTTATGAAGATTTGGCAGCAAGAAATGGGGTTCACGCAACAGTAAAATATGCATGTGCGGCCAGATGGCAAGCACCAAAGTTATGTCCTTTAACAGCATGCTTTAAGAAATAAATACGGAGCTAGCTCATTTGGTCGCACATGAGCCAAAGAGCATGTTAAAACATACCCATTCTGGTCCTCAATTGCTCCCCTCTGTTATTTGGCAGCTGCGGGTTGTTGTTGTTTTTATAGAGCTTGCCTGACAGCATTCCGTGCTACTATTTTTTTGTCAATGTATGTGTGAATGCTGCTTTTGTATCTCGTCAAGTTTCCACACATGCCGCACAGGCCTTACGTGGTTTTCCTTACAACTTCCTCCACTGAACAGGTCATTTCAAATTTGAATTACGGCTCAGCACTGACAATCTCTTGGCTTGGATTTGTGAAGGCCACAGGTGATTGAGCTAGGTGCCCTGCCAAGTGCGCCTGGTCCCTGTTGATTTGTATGATGCTCACGACACCCACATGACGTGCTCTTCACAGGCACCTCGCCACTTTGGCCAGGCCAATGGAAGGTGTGTGGGTCATTATGCTATACGTGCCGCCTAGAAAGTGTAGGAATGAATACGTGCCTGCCAGAAGCATGTCCAGTAGATACCTTTTGTAATATCATGATAGTGTGCAGCTACCTTATTCTAATACCAGCACAAGCAGCTAGGTCTGGGAACACTCATCAGCTCACGCTTGCTGCCTTTCACCATTCTGATCTCCCTCAATATTTCACCTTCTATCTGTCCCTCATTCAGCCATTTCTTGCCTTCTACGCTGGCATGTGGACTGTGCAAAACTTTGTCCGACCCTTGCGCTTTGCTTTGGCTGTTGGTAAGAGATTGACAGAGCACTAGAGGCAGTTGATGCACGCAACAAGCTTCCAGAGCTAACAGCGTTCCTGTGCCACACCACAGTAGCATCCTTGGCACACAAAAAGGCAAGCTACTGAGATCCTGTCCTACCTACCTTCTGTACTGCATCTTTCAGCATTAGCGCCTACCTTTGAGGAAGTGATCTCAAAGCTCAGCAAGACAACTGGGAATCGCGGATCAGCCTTCGGCCTCCTGATGTTTGCTATTGCAATTGTTACGGTAAGCAGTTCAGTCATATTGTTGAACCAGGTTAAGTTGCATCAGGGATTCCTCTTGGGCTGCATGCCAAATGCCATCTGGAAGCACAGCTGGCCAAACAAACGATCGCTAGAGCTGCAACCATCATCTCCTTCTCTCAGCCTGTTTGTTTGCCAAGGAACTCAGGAATGTTTGAGTTTTGCATCTATGCACTGCTTGGAATAGGACGAAGTCAATGTTACACTGTAATTGCTTCTTAAAAAAGGCACTGCTGCTTCAGCATCATTCTGTTATATTAATCGACCATAAACTGGAATCTTGTCTCACGTGAACACAGTCCACGACCCTCTTCGGCACCCTGTACTTGCTTGGAGGATTTCCGCCGGCCCCTATGGCCTGAATTTCATGCCATGTCCTTCGCACCTCCTCGTCACCAAATAAAATATGTGGACATTTGCATCTTTGGCCTGTGCTGGCGTCTCCCTTGTTTTCCTTTAATTGTGTATTGTACAGTATGCGTCAAGATAACTTGTGTAGGTAGCTTATTTAAAATTGGCTTACTTTTCCAAGCAACGGTTTATTCTTCCACGAAAGAAAAGGGATTTAGAAAATAAGAAATGTAATGCCGTATGGTGCTCCGCTTACTTTTGGGTTGGGGAAAGACGTTGTTTTCATGCAAAATCCATGCAAAATCTCCAGCTTCCTGAGACAGCTGAAAGTAGAATTGTTCCAAAATGGCTCTTCCCACCCCGCTTCCCAGATAAAGACAGATTTACCTCCAGCCACCCAGATTTTGTGCTGGTTACTCCTAGCGCTGCAAAAACACAAACACAACAAACTTATGAGTTCAGTGTGAAACACCTGAACTCAGGTTCTTGAAGTGTAGCATAAAGTGAGATGTTCTCACTTTCTGGTTTTCTCCGGTTTCTGCTTCCCTTCTCCATTCTTTTTATTCCTTGGAGAACACAACTCTCTCTTTAGCATACTTCTATTATTCTAGGTCGTTTCCTGCATGGCGATATGCGCCTCAATTCTCGACCCACGACCCAGTGGGCCCTTGTCTCATGGCTTTTCTCGCTCCTGACGCTTGAGACTCTTGACTCTGCCGCTATATTTGATGGTGGGCTCGCTGCAGCCCTGATGGAGGAGGCTGCAACCTGGCTTGTACACGGCGGGGCACTCGCCTATTTTGTTCTTGCCGCTGACATTTTCTTCCTCCTCTCCTGCACCTTTGTGACCTTTTCATTGCCCCTGTTGAGTTTTATGAGAGCGCACGTCATATCTCTGGCTTGGGGACTCGTTGTCGGGGCAGCCGTCATTGATTCTGGGCGTACGTTTGACACGCGCCTTTTTGCGTCTGACTTTTGGGACCCCACTACCTTACGTCTCAGATTTTGTGATGAGCCCCACGTACTTTCTCGCTTCGGTGATGCTGGTTATGTTCTGGGATATCCTTCTTACGACTCCCACGACTTGATTGCTGGACGATGAGAATTTTGACGCTTTTCCCTCTATCACTGCTGCGGCAATCAAATTGGTTCATGGCAGGGAAGAGTGGTCGTGGTCGTGGTGGTGGTCGTGGTAGTGCACAACCTGTGGCAATGTGGTTGTTATTGATGCTCTCCCCCCTCCCCCACCTTCCAGACCTAGAACTAGGAGCCGTGGTGGAGATGATGGATATATGCACGAAGAAGTTAATATCGCTCCTGATGGGGAGAATGGAAATGATCATGTGTATGGCACTGATGATGAACCTGAACCTGATACGCGCCCTGCCCAAAGAAACAAAGAAGCTATTAAGAAAAAACGGTCCAAGAAGTCCAAGAAACGCAGCAAGAATCGCAAACGCAAGCATTCCTCCTCTGACTCTGACTCATCGTCTTCATCTTCTTCGTCTTCCTCTTCTTCCTCTTCTTCCTCTTCTTCTAACTTCCTCTTCTTCTAACTCTGATACCGACTCTGACTCTGCCTATTACCGCAAGAACAAGAGCAAGAAGAAGTTCAAAGTGAAGCTGGCTTCAAAACATATTCCGAACCTTAATGACAAGCGCCCAGCGAAAGAGAGGCATGACAAACTAGTTGAGCTCAACAAGCCGCTTCACAGGGCACTCCGGCATGCCGAGTCCAACCTTAACGACGTCCAGAAAGCGGGTGATCCACACAAGACTGCCAAGAAACTGGTGGCAGAGATCCAAGGTGTGTTGAGGGTACTTGAGAAGCAATCTAATCATCTCTTTTTTGGAGCGACATACGGTTGGGACAAACTCGACAACGCACTAAACCACAGTCACCTGCCATCTAGTACAAAGAAATTCGCTAAGAAGTTGGGCGTGAAGGCTGGTGATGTCAGTAAAGCACCTGTTCCCTTTCTTCCCAAACGCCGCCCACCTTTTACCACTCAGACTTTGAACCACTCCTTGCCTCAACAACATTGTAATGCACCACTCCATCCGGCCCCTACTTTTCAGCAATCTTTTCCTATGCCGCCCCCCGCTCCACCCCCTTATGTTAACGATCATGCGGGAGGGAATCGTAGTGGCCCACCTTACACGTCTGGTGCACACACACATGGCCACAACCAATCTGCTGCAAACGGTTTCCGTAGGCCAG
>Ga0307942_1000366_pt1:17500-30466 | contig 30466 bp, 36 predicted proteins | sample OrgLakmetagen175_FD_201846 | JGI IMG/M metagenome (GOLD analysis project Ga0307942, IMG submission 201846) | Saline water microbial communities from Organic Lake, Antarctica - #175 | ecosystem: Environmental > Aquatic > Non-marine Saline and Alkaline > Saline | place: Antarctica... | reverse complement strand
ACTGCTCCTGCGCTGCTGCTCCTCTCTGCACACATGTAGAATGTAGAAGGCGTTTTGGGGGAGCAAGTGCCTGTTGGATAGCTGGTGACCATAACAATGAGCGCACTGCTCCTGCGCTGCTGCTCCTCTCTGCACACATGTAGAATGTAGAAGGCGTTTTGGGGGAGCAAGTGCCTGTTGGATAGCTGGTGACCATAACAATGAGCGCACTGCTCCTGCGCTGCTGCTCCTGTCTGCACAGGCAGCGTAACGCGTTAGGGTGACCTCTGTGGGGAAAGCTTATATTAGTGATGAGTTGTGTATATGATGGTGATGACAGGTGTGAAAGGAGCGTCTGCTCGTTGTGTAAATCTGTGTAAATCTGTGTAGATCTGTATAATTCTGTGTAAATCTGTGTAAATGATGGATGCGAGCTATGAAATGAGAGCAGCGCAAGGTACTGTGTACGCACATAATGAACACGGCACACATCTGAGGTGGTGTACGATGCTGGGTGTAATAAAGAAAATGGCAGCCATCAGTTGCGAGTGGGCGTACTCCTTCCCACCCTGCTCTCTAATTTCACACTTTGCAGTTTGAGAGCATGAAGTCACAAACAAGGTGGCAACAAATATCTTGTATATCATGTGTTGTAGTAACTAGGGTTGGCCAGAACCGTATATGTACACTGTATAATGACCGTATGTACGTTATCTTCCCTGCCAAAAATGCCGTATATACACTGCATATATACATGTATGTCTGGTTCTGACCAACCCTAGTAGTATTGCATGCATGCACAAGATCACGACTTTGCTAACGCAAAAAAACCTTGCATTCAGGAACTATCAGCGTTTGGTTTCAGCGGCTAGTCCTTGACGCTGCAGGTTCACTGGGATATTCATCATGGCAAGTCGTGCACTTTCTTAGGCAAGGACACACATTTGAAAACACACATTCACACACACCCTCACCGCTCACTCGCACCCACATCCACAAACCACACCCTCACCCTCACATCCACACCCCCACACTTACCCCCAACCCCCAAACTCCCACCCACCCCGCAAACACTTGCACACACACATACTATCCACACATACAAGGAACACAAACAGAATGCGTGCAGCATCATCCACAGACCCAAACCCACCTGGTGCCGCCTCCCTGTGTCTTTTTTGAGAGCATGTGCAGCAAGATCTGACCTAGGGCAGTCGCCACAAAGCCACACACCATCAAGGCTACTGCATAGTCCGTGGTCTGCAGACAGTGAGTGGTTGCAATAACGGTTTCAATAGGGGGTGACCTTCAGCCAGGTCGTTCTGCTAATCGGACTGCCTTAGTCCGTGGTCTGCAGACAGTGAGTGGTTGCAATATCGGTTTCAATAGGGGGTGACCTTCAGCCAGGTCGTTCTGCTTATCGAAATGCCTTAGTCAGTGGTCTGCAGACAGTGAGTGGTTGCAATAACGGTTTTAATAGGGGGTGACCTTCAGCCAGGTCGTTCTGCTGATCGGACTGCCTTAGTTAGTGGTCTACAGACAGTGAGTGGTTGCAATATCGGTTTCAATAGGGGGTGACCTTCAGCCAGGTCGTTCTGCTGATCGGACTGCCTTAGTCAGTGGTCTACAGACAGTGAGTGGTTGCAATATCGGTTTCAATAGTGGGTGACCTTCAGCCAGGTCGTTCTGCTGGTCGGACTGCCTGTTGCAGGCACTTAATTGTCAGAAGGCCTACAGACCGACAACGAAGTGAGCAAAGAAGGGTCAAAAAGTTGGTCCTGCACTTCTTGACGGCGTAAGAAAGGAGAGACCAAGAGCGACACACGTGCATGATATTCATACATAAAGTTTTCATAATATACAGTTATAATATCACACAGTTTTTTTTATAATATCATAGTTACCACTCACATTGTACATTAAGGTTGGCCAGGATAACAAACATAGTCACTCACATACTTGCACACTGAATATTTGACATGGCAATAATAAAAGTACTGCCTAGCCATTTCAAAGTTCTAACCCATCCCCGGGTACCAAAGGAAATTTCTCAATGCATAGATGTCTGGAGATCCTGCTTGGAAAATTTAAGCCTCCATTTACTTGTGTTTGCCCCTTACTTGCAAGACCTTCAACTGCATTTAATACTATACCCATTGCCTGGGACCTAATCAACTGTTGGCAAACTACGTACGCACCTTGCTGAATGCATATTATATATTACACCAGGGTTGTTCAGTTCACCTTTTTGGGAACAAGGGTTTGATAAAGTTCGTGAAAGATCTGTAACCCTCGAATTCTTCGAGAGCAGTTTGATGTGTACATTCAAAAATGGAGGAGGATTATACTGGTTTCCGTGGTCATACTCATCCAAAGCATGCTTGCATTGTATTGAATGCATTCTACCATGCTAGAACACCATGCCTAATGCAACACTGTGTATGTTACGCACTTTGCTGAATGCATCATACATCACACTACATGGCTTTAAAAGTTAACACTGGGCAAACTACACACCTCGCTGAATGCACCATACATAGAGTTGATCACAACCATAAATACATACGGTGCAATTACGGCGTTTTTGGCAGGGAAACCACCAAATATACGGTGTATATGTACGGTCCTGGCCAACCCTAATCATACAGCATGATGCATACTATCTACATGGCATAAGCAGCCAGCACTGGGCAAACAACACACCTCGCTAAATGCGTTAAGACCAATGTACACTGTGGTTGCAGACAGAGAAGTTGCTAGGATCATGGTTGCGCTCGTAGCTGCGGCAACCTGTGGTTGCGTGACACATGAATGTATATTTGTGTGTGTGTGTGTGTGTGTGTGTGCGTGTGCATGCGTGTATGTATGAGGATGTATGTTTGGATGTGGTTGCATGACACATGAATGTATGTTTGAGTGTGCGTGCGTGTGTGTGTGTATGTGTGTGTGTGTGTGTGCGGGCGTGGGCACATGTGTACATGCATGTGTGTGAATGCATGTTTGGATGTGGTTTCGGACACATGAATGTATGCTTGTGTGTGTGCGTGCGTGTGCGCATGTGTACGTGTGTGTATCTAGATGCATGTTTGGGATGTGGTTGCGTGACACATGAAAGTATGTTTGGACGTGGCTGTGCGTATGCATGACGCACTCCCACACTCCCCACCCCCACCCACCCACCCACACACACACCCACACAACACACACCTGAGGCCGCACACCCAAATGCAGCATGAGAGGACCTTTGATGATGCCTCCCCCTACACCGCACACTCCTGCCACCAGCCCTGCACCGCTGCACCTACGATTCCACAGCAAATGGTGTGCAGGAGGCTTGCATGTTAAAAAGAGAGAGAGAGAGAGAGAGAGAGAGAGAGAGAAAGAGAGAGAGAGAGAGAGAGACAAAAATAAAGAGGTAGTTCATACATTTAAGCAAAACATAAACTTAAGAGCTTGTGGATCACCACAAGGTCTCAAGCACACATGTAAACGCGCACCACTGAAATCTACCATCACATACAGAACACACCAACTTCCACACACACACACACACACACACACACATACACATAGAAGCAAGAGAGGCATTACAGGGCAACTCACAGCGTAGGGTACAGGAGTGTGGTTTTGGGCGTCCAGTGTATTTCTTGCGGGGTAGGGGCCATGAGTATCACATCTGATGTTGTTGGTGTTGGTGTTGGTGTTGGTGTTGGTGGTGGTGGTAGAGATATGGCCGTGTGTGTTTGGTCTGAGGCTGGCGTGTCATGGTGCTGTTGTCCATGCTGCGGCCGTTGCTTTTGCTGATGTTTCTGCTCTTGCTGCTCTTGCTGTTGATGTGGCTGCTGCATGGGAGAGCCTTCAAGAGTGTCTGTGTGGGGTAGTAGGGGGGCAGTCAGCTCCTGCGCCTGCGCCTGTGTGTGTGTGTGTGTGTATGTGTGTGTGTGTGTGCGTGTGCGTGTGTGTGTGTGTGTGTGTGTGTGTGTGCGTCTGTGTGTGTGCGTGTGTGTAATGCTATTTTGGTGTGTGTTAGTTGTACTTTTGTTTGTTTAGTATGTAAAAACATGTGATTTTTTATTGTGTGTGTGTGTTGGTTTTTGGTCGTGTATGTACGTGTGTGCGTGTTTTTGCGTGTGTGTACTTGAGTGATATTTGTCGTTGTGTATGTGTGCGTGTGTGTCCAGATAAACAGTCTTCACTAAATGACAAACATGCAGTGGGGAATGTTTAAGCATGCTGATGCATTCAAGCGTAAGGATCATGCTACTGAATGTTTAAGCATGCTGATGCATACAAGCGTGAGGATCATGCTACTGAATGATTAAGCATGCTGATGCATACAAGCGTAAGGATCATGCTACTGAATGTTTAAGCATGCGAATGCATACAAGCGTAAGGATCATGCTCCTGAATGTTTAAGCATGCTGATGCATACAAGCGTAAGGATCATGCCACTGAAATTTTAAGCATGTAGATGCATACAAGCGTAAGGATCATGCTACTGAATGTTTAAGCATGCTGATGCCTACAAGCATGAGGATTATGCTACTGAATGTTTAAGCATGCTGATGCATACAAGCGTAAGGAATGTGCCACTGCTGAAGCGGCGGAAATGGATCTTTGGTTTGAGGAGGCGTGCTTCCCAAATTATACAACCGAATTTCACAACCAAATTTTACAACCAACAAGATGAAATGCCAGAGGGGGTTAGCTGAGGTCAAAAATGGTACAGTTTTGGCATGCTCCTAGGGTATGGCTCCCCTAATTTGCACGTATCAAGCTCAGCTCTGATATGTAGATTCCAATGCAGCTGAGCTTGAAACGTACCAGCCAGGGCCACCTGCCTCAGCAGTCGCGGCGTGAACCTTACTTTTTGAGCAGCCATATGCTGTATTTGACCAGCCAGCGCACCAAACCCGGTGATTTTTAGTGTTTGAAGTCTTTATAACAAATTAAGATCACTGCAAGAAATTTGGGGCAAAAAGACTAAGTGGTTGGCGAGATGTGCAAATTAATGTGCCATTCCCCCTGGAAAGCACCCATCTAGGGTACAAGTGCACGACGTGCGCTTCAAGTCTGTCATTCTGTACGCAGGGCGACTTGTCTAAATCTGAGCACATGCTCGGGTAGCTTATTAAGTCAGCATTAGTTTAAAGCTAGGTTGGGTCCAATTTTATGAAGTGACGTGTGAGAAGTTGCACCTTTCATGCAAAAAGGAGTATGCTTTGGCTTTTGCCCAGATAACCCCCTCTGATAAAATGCATGAGACATTAACGAGTCTAAAGCCAAAAACTGCAATTCTGTACCAAGAAAATACTGTGCGAACACCATTTATTTATAGCCTACAACTTATAGGATTAGGGCCAGGCTTAGACATCCCAAATATACCTTGTGAACAGACATAACTACCTCTATCTATGACCAACCTATCACACAAATACTCTCACACGCACACTCACACTCACACCCAGACATACACACGCTCTCAGTCTCACACACATACACACAAACACTTACACACTCTCTCTCTCTCACACACACACACACACACACACACACCTGTGCTCTGTACCCTGTCAGCAAGAGTCTTCCTTGAGCTAGCGCACATTTCTCAAACGCATACAACCCTCGACCATTTGTTTAACACACACCTGCACTCCTATTGAGCCCATCTTCCTGCCGCTGCCAGCATTTGGTTTCCTCTGAGAGCGAGGCAAAGAGTGAGCATTCTGGTACTCTCGCAGCACGCGACTGCGTGTGAGCAGCAGCACCAGCATCGCCACAGGCACCACTGACAGCACAGAGCACCTGCGTTTTTGTATGCGTGCTGCGTGTTGTGTGTGTGCATGCATATAGTAACGTTAATAGACTTTATTATCACCCTAGCCCCCAGCATTTCGCTTCAAAATCAGAAAGTAGTTGAGCATTTGGCATAGTTGTTGCCTTTGCTTTTGAATGTATGGTACGTTAACACCCATTACCATATAGGTAACCAGTGTGCCACTAGTAGGTAACCAACGTGCCATATGCGCGTTTCCAATAATTGAGTCCTACAGCTTGTTGTAAGACGGATTGACACACACACGCACACAAACATACATTCACACACGCATGCACAAAAGAAGACACAAGCACACTCACACACACATACACACACATGCATGCACACACACACGCATACACACATACATTCACACATGCATGCACGAAAGAAAGGCACAAGCACACTCACACACACATACACACGCACACACACACGCATGCACACACACGCATACACACATACAATCACACATGCATGCACAAAAGAAAGACACAAGCACACATACACAAACACACATACACACACACGCACACACATGCACACACACACGCACACACAAATATTCATATACGCATGCACGAAAAGAAGACACAAGCACACGCACACACACACACATTCGCATAGACACACACACTCACCAGTAAGCCAGCGACCCACACTCCACCCATCGATTTGCAATGAGCTGAGTCACAGCCACCCATGCACTGAGGCCTGCCAACCAGGCCAGCCGACCCCAAGGGGGAGTGAAGCCTGTGGGTGGTTGCGCCGCTGAGGATCTGCGTGTGTGTGTGTGTGTGTGTGTGTGTGTGTGTGTGTGTGTGTGTGTGTGTGTGTGTTTGTATGTAGTTGTGAGTGTGTGTATGTGCGAGTGCCCATGCCAGTCTGCCCCAAAGGGAGTGCAGCCTTTGTGATGCATCGTTTGAGTGGCACACACAGAAGTTTCTGCAGACGCGTGCGAGAACGCGTGCGGTTCCAGACACACGCCACAGAAACATACACATACACACCCCTCTTGTGTAGATGTGTCACACACACATGTACACATGTATTGTGTACATGTGTCACACAAACACACGTATTGTGTACATGTGTCAAAGACACACACATACACATACACACACCTATTGTGTGGTAATGTCCCGCCAGGCAGAGGTGGCACTCCAATTGCACCCAGGCCTTGCTCACACCTCTCATACCAGCTGCGCTCAAGCAGCTTGTCCTATGTGTGTGTGTGTGTGTGTGTGTGCACGCACGTGTGTATGTGTTTGTGTGCGTGTATATGTGTCTTGTGTGTGCATATATGTGCGTATGTATATGTGTTAAATCCAGGCACGCTCAATCCGTTTTTTTGTGCGCGTGTGTATGTGCGTGTGTGTATACGGGTCCTGTGAATGCTTGTGTTTATGTGTCCTATATGTATTGTGTGTCTGCATGTTTATATGTGTTCATCTCAGGCACGCTCAAGCAGTTTGAACTGTGTGTCTATGTGTGTGTTCATTCATTCTAGGCACACTCAAGCAGTATGCCCAGTGTAAGGGTGCAAACCAAAAAGCATTTGTCCTCTGCACATACATAAGTTTTGATGTACGAGGAAGGGATTGTAGGACTAACGGGCAGTTCATCATCTCAAAGTGGGGAAACAAAAGGTGGGTAGCCAGATCGTAGCTCATGATTCATAATTACAAAAGGCGGGTAACCAGATCGTAGTTAAAAGTTTGCGATTAAAAAAGGCGGGTACCTACACGTAGTTCATACCTCTTATTTACAAAAGGCGGGTGACCAGATCGTAGATTAAAGTAAGTAACTAATTGTATACTTTCAGTGCGGCAAACACGTGGGTGCAACCTGAGTATGAAAGCAGCAACCATGACAAAAGCAAACTGCAAGTTGCAAGTGTCCAAACTTCCAAATCAAATACACCGTACAAGCATAAAGGTGAGCGAGACGACCTTGGTATTTGACAGATTGTGACCTAGGTATTTGACAGATTGTGACCTAGGTATTTGACAGATCGTGACCTAGGTATTTGACAGATCGTGACCTAGGTATTTGACAGATCGTGACCTAGGTATTTGACAGATCGTGAACTGGGTATTTGACAGATCGTGACCTGGGTAATTGACAGATCGTGACCTGGGTATTTGCCAGATCGTGACCTGGGTATTTGACAGATCGTGACCTAGATATTTGACAGATCGTGACCTAGGTATTTGACAGATCGTGACCTAGGTATTTGACAGATCGTGACCTGGGTATTTGACAGATCGTGAACTGGGCATTTGACAGATCGTGACCTAGATATTTGACAGATCGTGACCTAGGTATTTGACAGATCGTGACCTAGGTATTTGAAAGATCGTGACCTGGGTATTTGACAGATCGTGACCTGGGTATTTGACAGATCGTGACCTAGGTATTTGACAGATTGTGACCTAGGTATTTGAAAGATTGACCTAGGTAATTGACAGATCGTGACCTAGGTATTTGACAGATCGTGACCTAGGTATTTGACAGATTGTGACCTAGGTATTCGACAGATCGTGACCTAGGTAATTGACAGATCGTGACCTAGGTATTTGACAGATTGTGACCTAGGTATTTGACAGATCGTGACCTAGGTATTTGACAGATCGTAACCTAGGTATTTGAAAGATTGACCTAGGTAATTGACAGATCGTGACCTAGGTATTTGACAGATCGTGACCTAGGTATTTGATAGATCGTGACCTAGGTATTTGACAGATCGTGACCTAGGTATTTGACAGATCGTGACCTAGGTATTTGACAGATTGTGACCTAGGTATTTGACAGATCGTGACCTAGGTATTTGACAGATCCTGACCTGGGTATTTGACAGATCGTGACCTAGGTATTTGACAGATCGTGACCTAGGTATTTGACAGATCGTAACCTAGGTATTTGAAAGATTGACCTAGGTATTTGACAGATTGTGACCTAGGTATTTGACAGATTGTGACCTAGGTATTTGACAGATTGTGACCTAGGTATTTGACAGATTGTGACCTAGGTATTTGACAGATTGTGACCTAGGTATTTGATAGATCGTGACCTAGGTATTTGACAGATCGTGACCTAGGTATTTGACAGATTGTGACCTAGGTATTTGACAGATTGTGACCTAGGTATTTGACAGATCGTGACCTAGGGAATCACAAATTACTTTGAGTGGTTCACATAGGATGAGACTGCGTGCAGGGAGCTTGGCCAGAAGCCATTTCTTTTAGTATCACCCACCGACTAGGAAACTGCTGAGTTTAGCGTATAGCACTCGAACTCCAGTTCTTGGAGTGAAGCAAAGTGTATCACTCATGTCACTCTTGCTTTTTTATTTACTGCGTAAATGATCCACCGCCATCTCACAATGCAAACGTAATTGAGATAAAATCACGAAAACGAGTCGTCTGAGAAGAGCAAGAAGCTGAAAGTGGGACATCAACTCCGAATTCTCTCAGCTTCATTGCTGTGTGCACAACATAGGCAACAACAGCCCACTGGCACAGCCCCCCCGCTGCATCTACTCTGCCACCACCTTCCCTAGGCTACCACTCATCTACGATAACATGGCCCAACTGCTGCCGCACCTATCCACCACCATCTTTCCTGAACTACTACTCATTCACAATGACATGGCCCAACTGCTGCTGCATCTCCTCCACCACCATCTTCCCTAAACTACTACTCATTCACAATAACACGGCCCAACTGCTGCTGCATCTACTCCACCACCACCTTCCCTAGACTACCACCCATCTACGATAACATGGCCCAACTGCTGCTGCATCTCCTCCACCACCATCTTTCCTGAACTACCACTCATCCACAACAACATGGCCCAACTGCTGCTGCATCCACTCCACCACCATCTTTCCTGAACTACCACTCATCTACAATAACATGGCCCAACTGCTGCATGTCCTCCACCACCATATCCCTCTCCCATACCACCACTGATCCACTTTAACACAACCCGCCTGCTGCACCTCCTTTACCTCCTTCATCTTACCTTCACTGCCACCTACCATCGCCCCGCATCGTACTGCCCACCCACACAACCAACCTGCTGCATGTCATCCGCCACCATCTGCCTTTCCTACACTTCCATCTAATACTCAGTTATGGGCCTTTCCTACACTTCCATCTAATATTCAGTTATGGGTCGTTCCTACACCTCCATTTAATATTCAGTTATCCGGTTCCTATACTTCCATCTAATATTAAATTATGGGTCAATGATAGGGTAGGCCAGACCCATACATTTTTAGGTATATACGGTGTATATACGGTATACCTATACGGTATTTTGGGCACGGAAAATAACATACATACGGACATATACGGTGTGTATATACAGTTCTGGCCAACCCCATCAATGAGCTAACCTTGCCCACCCACACGACCCACCTGCTGCATCTCCTCCACCAACATCTCCTCCTGCTCTTCTGCTATGCGTAGCTGGTATGGCAGCTGATATCCCCTGCCCCCCCCCCACCCTGCTGGAGACAGACAGGGATCGCCTCCGCGCACATGGCCCTCCCCCCCCTGTGTGTATGTGGATGCGTGCACATTTGTGTTTCTTTGTGCTTGTGTCCTTTGCGTCTGTGTGAGGGTGCAACGTGTTTTTATTCCAAAACAAACAGGCAAGGAGAAAAGTTTGAAGGCACGACAAGGACACACCGACAAAGCATGAACTGCAGCACGATGAAGCATGAACTACTCACGCAGCATAGTGCCACTGCAACCTATCCCACCTGCGCATGCAGAAATCCGTGTGGCCGTTCCGTGGATTGGGTCCCAGGTCGCCTGTCTTCCACTTTTAGCCTGCATGGTCATGTAGGGGTGAGGTCGGCAGAAAGCGTTAAACTCACATCAAGCATCATGTATCAGGTGGCTGACTGTCTTCCACTGGATTTTAGAGTGTAAGCTTACATGGTCATGTATGGGTGGAGCCGGCACATCACGCAATAAATCACATCAAGCATCAAACTGCACACGCTGCATGTATCAGGTAACTGCCCGTCTTCCACCGGGAGCCTTCATGGTTAGATTTGGGTGGGGTCAATTTGATGCATAAAATACAGAGAGTGGTATTGAGTATCTAATTGTGATGGATGTGGGTGACATGTGGGTTGCTTGATTAACACAGTGGGCTGGGGTGGGGCCGATATATCTGTGGGTGCTAATCTTCAAACCGCATCCATTGCAAAGCACATCTGGGTCCCATCAGAGAGGCGACAAAGAGAAAAGGTAAAATATGAGTCAGAATTTACCTTATTTCCATCAAAGGGGTATAGTCAATATTTTGCTACAATATTTTGCTACATTATTTTGCTACAATATTTTGCTACAACTTAAGGCTGAAAGGGAGCTAGCCAGTACCTCGCATATCTGGGTTGGTAAGAAACCATACATCACGGTGTATATACGGCATATTTCAGCAGGGAAATCACCATACATTCGGTCACATACAACGTAGAAAAACTGTTATGGCCAACCCTACACACATCCTGCATAAAAAAGGGTCAGGATGTGTTGGATAGCTTCATGTAAAAAGGCGAAGAACCAGAAAGCTTGCATCGGTCGTGTTTTGACGAAAGCTTGCATTGGCCATGTTTTGACGTAGCATGATCATAACACACGTACGTCTCACAGTGTGAGTAGGGTTGGCCAAAAAAGTGCATACATGTTGCTTATGATTGAATGTTTGATGAAACCACTGCAAACAATGTCTGTGTATACACCGTATATGTATAATCCTGGCCAAAAGCGTGTATGCATGTCGCATATGATTGAATTTCTGATGAAACCACTGCAAAAAATGTCCGTGCATACACCGTATATGTATAATCCTGGCCAAAAGGGTGTATGCATGTCGCATATGATTGAATTTCTGATGAAACCACTGCAAAATATGTCCGTGTATACACAGTATATATATGGTCCTGGCCAACCCTAGGAGCGAGCCGTCCACTTGGAAGCAACCCATCGCCACATTGCGATGAGATGAAGATACACATTTCTGCGCACACACCGCACATCACCATTGCAGCTAATAAGCACAAAGGGATGAAATGAGGATAGTACCTACACTGTTAGCAAGCCTAAGCTGCAGAACAAACAGCAAGGCTCAAGCGCGTACAGCAGCAGTACCTGTATTGAGGAATGCCCTTAGAGCCTCCTCTCAGCTGGTTGCCCCTGCTGCTGCTGGCGGCGATGCTGCGATGCTGTGAAGGCAAACAGACAAAAGAATGTGTTGAGAATGATTTGCTGCATTTGGTGGTGCTGCCGCAATGCTGTGCCGGGAAACAGACAAAGAAACAGGTTTGAATGAGTTGCTGCTGCTGGCGGTGATGCTGCGCTGCTGTGCAGGCAAACAGACAAAATATTGGATTGAGAATAATACACTGCATTTAGTGGTGCTGCTGCGATGCTGAGCTGGAAAACAGACAAAGAAACAGATTTGAATGAATTGCTGCTGCCGGCACTGCTGCGTTGCGTGCAGGCAAACAAACAAAGGACTGAACGTGGATTGCTATCACTGCTGGTGCTGCTGCAATGCTGTGCAGGCAAACATACAAAGAAACAGGTTCAAATGAATTGCTGCTGCGGCTGGTGCTGCTGCGTTGCAATGCAGATAGACAAGCGAAACAATGGATTGATTGTGGACTGCGACCACTGCTACCACTGCTGTTGCTGCTGAGTAGAATGAATGTAAAGGAACGTGAATAACCCAAAAAGTACATAATGCCAAATCTGCTGTGCAGGCAAACAGAAAGAAGGCTGCCACCGCTGCTGCGGTGCCTGAATCGCTGCCATGTCGACCAAATAAGAGAAAATGTGAAAAGGAAGCGCTATTGCTGTTGTGTTAGCATCAGTGCTGTGCACCTGACGCTTGACGGCGTCAATGGTAAATGACGCTGACGGCGTAATTTATGTCAAATTGACGGTGAAAATAGTAATTACGCCGTCAATCGTCAGAGTTTAGTGACGGTAACGTCGATATCGACGATCGTTATTTACGGTGCCATTTTTGAATGACGCCGTATGTGCACAACACTGGTTAGCATTGCTGCTGAATTGTAGAACAGAGGTCGACACATCATAATTGTGGCTGGATTAAGTTGCACGGCCTTCTGTGTCACATCCTT
>Ga0307942_1000366_pt1:10000-15000 | contig 30466 bp, 36 predicted proteins | sample OrgLakmetagen175_FD_201846 | JGI IMG/M metagenome (GOLD analysis project Ga0307942, IMG submission 201846) | Saline water microbial communities from Organic Lake, Antarctica - #175 | ecosystem: Environmental > Aquatic > Non-marine Saline and Alkaline > Saline | place: Antarctica... | reverse complement strand
GTGGATTAAGGTAGGTACCTTACCACTCTTTCGTACTCCTGCAAAATCTGGTTAAGAAGGCACATCTAAAAAGGGGTAGAGACGCCTGATGGATGCACATCAAAAGAGCGCACATGCATAGGGTTGGCCAGAACCGTATATACACACGGTATATGACCATATATTTGGTGACTTTCCTGCCAAAAAGACCGTATATGCACCGTATATATATATTTATGGTTCTGGCCTACCCTACACATGCATCACCTCATCGCAGCACATGCCTGTCTGCGTAACTGCACACCTTGACAGGAATGGACACGCCATGATGGGGAGCACCGTCAAGTTGCTGCACCCTCGCCTCGGACCCAGAAGACCCTGAGGCGGAGGAAGCACCATGCTGGGAGGAGGAGGAGGATGCACGACGGCGGTGGGCCGCCTGTGTGAGTTGATGATTGTAGCGAAAGTTGTGTGATGTGTGGTGCAGCGGAGTCTGCACGACGGCGGTGGGCCGCCTGTGTGAGTGGATGTTTGTAGCGAAAGTTGTGTGACGTGTGGTGCTGCGGAGTCTGCACGACGGCGATGGGCCGCCTGTGTGAGTTGATGTTTGTAGCCAAAGTTGTGTAATGTGTGGTGCAGCAGTGCAGCGGTGTAGCAGGTGCAGCAGTGCAGCAGTGCAGCAGTGCAGCAGTGCAGCAGTGTAGCAGTGCAGCAGTGCAGCGGTGCAGCAGTGCAGCGGTGCAGCAGTGCAGCAGTGCAGCAGTGCAGCAGTGCAGCAGTGCAGCAGTGCAGCAGTGCAGCAGTGCAGCAGATGTGTGGTGCAGCAGATGTGTGGTGCAGTTCAGCAGTGCAGCGGTGTAGCAGTGCAGCAGTGCAGCAGTGCAGCAGTGCAGCAGATGTGTGGTGCAGCAGTGCAGCAGTGCAGCGGTGCACGTAGTGAGGCAGCATGGACATGAACACAGGACTGCAGTGTCAGCGAGGTGTGGTGTGGTGTACATAGAGGGGTGCAGTGATTGCAGAGAGGTAGGGGAGGTACCGTGCTGGGAGGAAGAAGAGGAGGCGTGCTGTGAGAGGAAGCGTGCTGAGAGGAAGAAGAGGAGGCGTGCTGTGAGAGGAAGCGTGCTGGGAGGAAGAAGAGGAGGCTTGGAGGCGTTGGCCTCTCGAGATTTGACAGCAGCATTGTAGGATGACGAGACACATAGCGATACGGCATAGAGTCAAGCATCACGGCACGGCATGCAGGTAAAAGAGGTGCAAGAGTAGAGTGGTATGTGTAAGTTAATAGTGGCACCTGAAATGAATGGTGGCATCCGGAATTAATGGCGGCATCTGGAATCTATGGCAGCTTATTCGCGCGTGCCAGGGTAAGAGCCTAAGAGGCCATACATTGTATCAGACAGTCAGGCAGCAAAATTTCGTGTTTACTATCCACAACACAACACACACGCTCACACACGCGCACACACACACACACGCAAACACAAACACTCTCCTGCCACACACGCGCACACACAAACACTCTCCTGCCACACGCACACACACTCTCCTGCCACACACGCACACACACAAACACTCTCCTACCACACGCGCACACACACACACTCTTCTGCCACACACACACAAACCTCGTAGCCCTCAGGTGTGTGAGGAGTCAAAGCCTTGCGCGTGAGCTGGTACGCCACACAGCTGAGGATGACAGCCATGAGGCTCGAAGTGATCCAAGAGCCCAGGATCTGAGTGAGAATGTGCAAATAAAGAGGGTTTGGGCGCGATAAGTTTGTATGCAGGGTTGCTGTAAAACAGAACCAAGAGCCCAGGATCTGAGTGAGAATGTGCAAATAAAGAGGGTTTGGGCGCGATATGTTTGTATGCAGGGTTGCCGTGAGAAGCAAACTAAGACCCCAAAATCCGAGTGAGAATGTGAAATGAATGAACATTTGTATTCCGAGGGTTTTTGTGCAGAGTTGTGAAAAGGAGTCTTTTGAGATTTATGTGTTCATAATATCAAATGCATTGTGACGTGTTTATAACATCGAAGATCTACTTTGTGTTGTGTTCATGCTGTGAGGGATTCAAAAACCCAATTCCAGTGCGAGATTACCTTGTGTCCAGGGTTATTGGAAGGAAAGAAGCAAAGGGGGTAAGAGTGTTTTGACAGATTAATGGAAAGGAAAAGCAAAATAGTGGCTTAATGAATGATTTTTTATGCTTGAGGTAAAAAATGAAACAGGAGAGACAAGAGCGTGTTTTTCCAGCGTAGCACGTGTGAGATTGGAAACGACACACACAAATTGAGAAGCGAGCCTGTGTGAGACCCTAAGCTTTCAGAGTGTGAAGGAGCACAAAGCTGAGACAGACGCGCACAACTCAAGAAGTGTGCAAGAATATAACTGTAGATCAGCTGCTGTAGATTGTGTAAAAGCGACAGAGATCTTGCACACAGATCAAAAAGCGAGCCTGTACAAGACCCCAGGCCTTCAAAGTGTGAATGTAGCAGAGGTCTTTGTTACGGGACACAGATCGAAAAGCGAGTCTGTGCAATATTTGAAGCTGTAGAGTGTGTGAAATTAGCAGAGATCTTGCACGTAGGACACAGATCAAAGAGCGAGCCTGTGCAAGAATTAAAGCTGTAGAGTGTGTGAAAGTAGCAGAGATCTTGCACGTAGCACACCACACTTGGGAGATTGAACTTATAAGTGGTGCCTCCTGAGCTATTTTGAAAGGGCTCGACACACGTGTGTAGATGTTGTTGTTTTGGTGTCCATGGGTAATTTACAGCGCAAAACACTTTATGGATGACCGGTGTCCAGATGCTGGCATGCAACGCCGAAAAAAACTGAAACCAACACCGAATCAAAATTAGGCGTGTTGTCTGAGGTACTTTCCTAGGCATTTAAAATGCACAGAAAACTGAAAACAGTGCCATATACATTGCACGAGCAGCAACAAACACTCATGCGCGCTTTGCACAACCTGTGTTTAATAGACCTGCAAACAAGCCCAGCATTAACCAGTGACCGTCCCATTGGCTTTTGTGACAAAACCTGCAAAGAGGCCTAGAATGCGGCAAGAATCAGCCCATCTTTGTTCTTCAAAGACCGACCTAGTTTGCAAAGCCTGACCTTGACCTTGATTCCTGACCTTGATTCCTGACTTTGCTCCTGACCTTGACCTTGTTCTTCAAGACTGACCTTGTTTGCAAAGCCTCCTGCCAATGCCCCTAAAACCGTTGGCGGCTCCTGCAGTCAAGAAACAAATGCTTGGACTTACATTGTGGCTTATTGCCTTCCTAAATATGCAGGAATATCCTGATCTATAGTAACTATGGAGTCCCCCCTGCTAAAACTACAGTAGATACACTTCAAGAATGTGTGGTTATGACCAGCTCTACGTGAATGGCAACAGGGCCACTGGACATCCACCAACCTAATTACTGCTTGGGATGGAAACAGCATTTTGCTCAAAAGTGAACGCCAGCCCTGAACTATTTAAACACTAGCAGACCTTTGACTGCTCCTGCAGCTTTTAGCCTTGCAACAGCCGCACACAGTACGCAGCTTACAGGTTAGCAGCTTCCATAGTTATAATTGAACACAGACAACAATACAAAACATTCAGCAGAAAGCCTCTGAAAGCATGGTCGTACACAATGTGTAAAGGGCCAGAACCCTATAAATACGGTGTACATTCAGTACTTTTTGCAGGGGTTTCATCCAATGTGCGGTCAATACGGCAACACAACAATGCACAGACAAGCACCCTGACCCACGTATGGATGAACAATAAGCCAGAGTACAGCGATGTGTGCCTTTCTTACCATCATAAGGATCAGATCAATACAGCAATGTGTGCCACCATCATAAGGATCAGATCAAAACAGCGATGTGTGCCACCATCATAAGGATCAGATCAAAACAGCGATGTGTGCCACCATCATAAGGATCAGATCAATACAGCGATGTGTGCCTTTCTTACCATCATAAGGATCAGATCAATACAGCAATGTGTGCCACCATCATAAGGATCAGATCAAAACAGCGATGTGTGCCTTTCTTACCATCATACGGATCAGATCAAAACAGCGATGTGTGCCACCATCATAAGGATCAGATCAATACAGCGATGTGTGCCTTTCTTACCATCATAAGGATCAGATCAATACAGCGATGTGTGCCACCATCATAAGGATCAGATCAAAACAGCGATGTGTGCCTTTCTTACCATCATAAGGATCAGATCAAAACAGCGATGTGTGCCACCATCATAAGGATCAGATCAATACAGCGATGTGAGCCACCATCATAAGGATCAGAACAATACAGCGATGTGTGCCTTTCTCACCATCATAAGGATCAGATCGTAGTCGATGAGGGGCAAGACTCTGTGGATGGGATGGCTCCTTTGGAAGTTCAGCCTGTGAGCAAGACAAACAGCTTTTGGGATGGCTCCTTTGGATGTTCAGACTGTGAGCTTTTGGGATGGCTCCTTTGGATGTTCAGACTGTGAGCAAGATAAACAGCTTTTGGGATGGCTCCTTTGGATGTTCAGACTGTGAGCAAGATAAACAGCTTTTGGGATGGCTGCTTTGGATGTTCAGACTGTGAGCTTTTGGGATGGCTCCTTCCCAAAGGGTCAGCTTTTGCGATGGCTCCTTTGGATGTTTAGCCTGTGAGCAAGACAAACAGCTTTTGGGATGGCTCCTTTGGATGTTCAGACTGTGAGCTTTTGGGATGGCTCCTTCCCAAAGGGTCAGCTTTTGCGATGGCTCCTTTGGATGTTCAGCCTGTGAGCAAGCAGACAAACGGTAGTAACTACGTTGACAGCCCGTTATGGCACTTGCAAGGTATTTATGGCATGCTGGGGTATGAGAGGCAATGCTTGGTGGTCAAGAGGATAATGCAAGTAACCTTTACGCACAAGGACCGCTTACATCATAAGTAACATTTACATCACAAGTAGGGTTGGCCAGAACCGTATATATATATATATATATATATATATGTATATATACACCGTATATG
>Ga0307942_1000366_pt1:0-5000 | contig 30466 bp, 36 predicted proteins | sample OrgLakmetagen175_FD_201846 | JGI IMG/M metagenome (GOLD analysis project Ga0307942, IMG submission 201846) | Saline water microbial communities from Organic Lake, Antarctica - #175 | ecosystem: Environmental > Aquatic > Non-marine Saline and Alkaline > Saline | place: Antarctica: Organic... | reverse complement strand
CATACACACTCACACACAACACACACACATACACACTCACACACACATACACACTCACACACAAACACAATCACACACACACCACATATTGGTTACACGGTTTCACTGAGAGTGCCACCGCTTCAGGGCAGTGCTAAGAAAGAGTTCATCTCAACGGCGTCACACAGCATGGAAATTTTGGGAAGGGCGGTTGCAGAGGCAAGCTCCATCCCCACAAATGTGCTTCCTGTTCCTGTTCCACCTTGCAAAAGCAATCACCATCCTCCAAAACGTGCTGCCAGTTTTACCTTGCAAAAGCAATCACCATCCTCCAAAACGTGCTGCCAGTTTCACCTTGCAAAAGCAATCAGCATCCCCACACATGTGCTTCCTGTTCCACCTTGCAAAAGCAATCACCGTCCTCCAAAACGTGCTGCTTGTTTCACCCTGCAGAGGCAAGCTCCATCCCCACAAAAGTGCTTTTTGTTCCACCTTGCAAAAGCAATCACCATCCTCCAAAACGTGCTGCCAGTTTTACCCTGCAGAGGCAAGCTCAATCCCCACAAAAGTGCTTTTTGTTCCACCTTGCAAAAGCAATCACCATCCCCACCTTGCAAAAGCAATCATCATCCTCCAAACGTGCTGCCAGTTTCACCTTGCAAAAGCAATCACCATCCTCCAAAACGTGCTGCCAGTTTCACCCTGCAGAGACAGGCACCATCCCCACAAACGTGCTGCCAGTTTCACCCTGCAGAGACAGGCACCATCCCCACAAACGTGCTTTTTGTTCCACCTTGCAAAAGCAAGTACCATCCCCCAAAACGTGCTGCCTGGTTCACCTTGCAGAGACAGGCACCACCACCCCACCCCTCCCCCCCGCCAAAGCACTGAAACGGAGTGGACGGATGGAGAAGGGGAGTGCCGCCGCTGCTGCTGCTGAAGCAGTGGAAGCTGAGGGCCGTCAAGGAGAGCAAGTCCCAGAGCAGCAGGGGGCCTCCAAAGCACTGAAGCGAAGTGCGCGCATGGAGAAGGGGAGTGCCGATGCTGCTGCAGCTGCGGCTTTGGCAGCTGTTGACCCTCAGGGGCAGCAGGGGGTGGAGGAGGGGGTGGATGGGAGGGAGGAAGCAGGTGTGTGCATTTGTGTGTGTGTGTGTGTGTGTGTGTGTGTGTGTGTGTGTGTGTGTGTGTGTGGTTTCACGCGCGTGTGTGTGTGTGTGTGTGCGTGTGTGTGTGTGTGCGTGTGTGTGCGTATGTGTGTGTATGTGTGTGTATGTGTGTTTGCAGGCACGCGTGTCCCATGGCTTGTCTCCCTTGCATCAAACTTCAACAGCGGCCATCACCTGCACAATGATTTGCTGTGTAACGTGCTGACTTCACCTGTACAATGATTTGCTGTGTAACGTGCTGACTTGGCACTGGTCACGGTCTGTAAGGGGGATCACTATTTTCTATTGCACTATAGGTGAACAACCTACACAGTCAGCAGGAGGGGGTGGTCTGGCTGGGATGCAGGGACCTGGTTATGCGTGCGTGGCCGTGCAAGACCTGTGTCGGAATCTGTTCGACATGATGGTCGCACTGCCAGAGTCCCTGTTGACAGCAGGAGGGGAGGGGGAGGTTTCGGAGCTGCAGTCCTGGTGTGGGGCAGCTGAGGTGTGTGTGTGTGAGTTGTGTTGTGGGTGGGGGTGCTTGTGAGTTGTGTCGTGGGTATTCGCCTATGTTTAGGTGGCAAGGGATGTGTCTGAGCTGCGGCCCTGGTGTGGGGCAGATGAGGTGTGTGTATATGTGTGTGTGCGTGTGTGGGGGGGGGGGAATGTGGTGTGGGTGTAGGTGTGGGTGTGGGTGTGGGTGTGACTGTTTTAGCATGGGCCAAAAACGGCTGACATGCTTTGGGATGTTGTCACTGTGTCTTCTCATTTTCACAGATGAAATGACAGTTTCTGGTCAAGCATGAAAGCACAATGCATGGGGTGCGCACGGGGTATGTGACCATTATTCTATTAGGCGATTATTTGGCCACTACTTTTAATGGGGTGTGCCCGGGGTATGTGACTATTATGCTATTACACTATTTTGTGGCTACTGCCTTTATGGGGTGCGCACGGGGTATGTGACTATTATTCTGTTAGGCCATTACTTGGCTACTGCTTTTAATGGGGTGTGCACGGGGTATGTGGCTACTACCTTTTAGCAAAGGTCTTTGGAACCTGGTTACGTTTATGCAGCACACATCATGTCTTGCCATCACCCTCTTTTGTCGGGTTGGCCAGAACCGTGTATATACACCGTATATGACCGTATATTTGTGGTATATTTGGTGACCTGCCAAAAATGTCGTATATACACCGTATCTATATGATTCTGGCCAACCCTACACATATCATGCCTTGCCGTCACCCTCTTTTGCTTACACGCCTGCAGACACGACTCTTTTGCACTCAGCACTCTCCATACATACACAAACACACACACTTTCACACACACATACACACTCACACACACACATACACACACACACACAAACACACACATAGAGATGCACACACACACATGCACGTACACACACACTGCACACACACATGCACGTACACACACACTGCACACACACATACATACACCCACACAAGCGCACATACATGCACACGTGTGCTCATACACATGCATACCAAAACACACACACACACACACACATACACACGTCACAGGTGGGCGCCGTGACTGCGACCTCCGACAAAAATGAATCTGCTCGTGCACGAAGGAAGCGCAAGCTGCAGGACGCGCAGCCAGGGAAAGCGGGGGGTGTGACACAGATGAAGGATGGTTGTGAGCAACGTGCAATGTGGGCAAACACCAAGACGCAGCGCCGTGCGTTTAGGTAGGTGGCGTGTGCTGCTGCGTGTGGTGGTGGTGGTGCTGGGCTGTGTACGGCGTGGGCAAACGGGTGTGGGCGATCATTAAGAAATTTAAGACGCAGCGCCGTGCGTTTAGGTGGGTGGCGTGTGCTGCTGCTGCTGCTGCTGCTGCTGCTAGTAGTTGTGCTGGTTTGGGTTCAAGGTTGGCAAATGAACTCAAGACGCAGCGCCGTGTTGTTGCATTACGTGTGTGACTGGTTTGTGCATGCATTACATATGTGATTGGTTTGTGCATGCAATGCATATGTGATTGGTTTGTGCATGCAATGCATATGTGATTGGTTTGTGTAGTATGAGGTGCAGATGCTGCAGCGTATGAGTCCTGCGATACATATGTAATTGGTTTGTGCATGCAATATATATATGTGATTGGTTTGTGCAGGCCAGAGCGTGTTTCAAAAGGTGCATCTGCTCTACGCCTTATTATTATAGAAGTTGTCATATGCCTGGTACCGTTGTCGGCTGTCTTTTACTTTGCTTAGGCTCTTTGCCTAGCAAGGGGGGTTGTGCTACAACTCTTTGTACAGACCTACCACCGGCTACTTCAGCAATTTGACACTTCTGTATCCAATGCTTATTCAACTCATTTCGTCAAGTCATCTGGCTTAAATGCGAAAGCAAAGTTTCATTCACAGTCTTTTACCCCTAAAGATAAAATTATCTGGAGACTGGTAGGATTGGTCTGAACCGTATGCTTTTGGTGTGTGTACATTAATTAAGCAGGGAAATGTCCATGTATGTATATGTAGGGTTGGCCAAATCCGTACATACGTATATCGTATCCGTATATGGAAATTTCCGATCGTATCAGTTTCCGTATGACCGTACATGGGTTTTGGCCGACCGTATATATACACCGTATGTGCTTGTGACGGTCTAAACCGTATATACGCCGTATTTGCAGGTGGTGCAGGGTTCGATTCCCAGCAACAGCAGTCTTTTTTGCTCTTTTTGGTAAATTTTCTTTTCTTGCGCCTCTTCTTACTGAGCTCTTCCTTTGCTTCCCTTTTCTATTCATGCATGTGCATAAATAATTAGTTGTATTGGTGGTTGTGGTAGTTGAACTCCCTATTGCACTGAAAAAGGCCTTTTTTTGGTCTTTTTGGCTTGAAGCAAGCCTAGCTCCCTAACCATTCAGCTTTGGGTAAAAAAGATTGGGTCATGCGTACTCAGCTCTTCAAGAGCTGCAAAATGACCCCCCTACGAAGAGATTCTGAGTGAATCCATTTACCCTCATATACGGTATAGGTATACGGAAATATGGCGTATATACGGTCATATACGGCGCATATACAGTATATGGAAATCCCATTTACGGTTTGGGCCAACCTTAAATATATGGTATTATACAGCATATGTACAATTCTGGACAACCTAAGAAACCATACACTGGTGATTTGTGTGAGTGATGTTTTACAGGTTACTTGGAGTGAGGTGAGATTAACCATCAGTGATGTGCCAGTACGCCGTATTCCCATATTCAGACCGTATATATGGTACGGGTACGGTACTGTACGGTCTGAAACCGTATTAAACGGTCAAAGGAAAAATACTGTCCAAACTGTGTAAGTACGGTGGTGACCGTGTTCTGTCTTTTTGCAGGGAAAAAGGAGGTCCAAGGTTCAAATCCGACCCATACCGTACTATACCGAACTGGCACATCAATGTTTACAATGCCAACGTTAGCACCCATAGATGTGACTCACTCATGCTTTAACCACGTGGTTTGAACTTAAATCACTCGTAGCTTTGACTCACCTCGTGCTTAGACTCACTCGTGAGTATGACTCACTTGCTTTTGACGGCCTCGCTGCTTTGAGGCCGCTGTTGCTTTGCGCTGTGTGTGTGTGTGTGTGTGTGTGCGCATGCGTGCGTGTGTGTGTGAGGGAGGGAGTGTCTTGACAAATATCGTGACGGCCACCAAAGATATGATGCCCTTCCCTCCACGCACATTTTACTCAGAGCTAATGACTAGGGTTGGCCAGAACCATACATACACGGTGTACATATGGTATTTTTGGCAGGGAAATCACTAATTGTAAGGTCGAATACGGTGTATATATATACGGTGCTGGCCAACCCTGCTAATGAGCAACGTCCAGACAGGGG
>Ga0307942_1000365_pt1 | contig 30524 bp, 31 predicted proteins | sample OrgLakmetagen175_FD_201846 | JGI IMG/M metagenome (GOLD analysis project Ga0307942, IMG submission 201846) | Saline water microbial communities from Organic Lake, Antarctica - #175 | ecosystem: Environmental > Aquatic > Non-marine Saline and Alkaline > Saline | place: Antarctica: Organic Lake... | reverse complement strand
AGTGGTGCAGGGGAGTGGGAGGGGGTAGGTGAGACTGGTGCAGCGGGGTGGGGGGGGGCAGATTGGAGTGGTGAAGAGGAGTGGGAGGGGGAAGGTTGGCGTGGTGCAGGGGGGTGGGAGGGGGCAGCTGCTGTGGGAGCCTGCAGAGTGAGTGCAGGAAGGGCAGATTGAGGTCAGAACAATCTTCTGGAAGCAACTGCAATCAAAGCGTGTCCTTGGCTGAAGAAAGCACAAGGAGAAACACCTGCAGAATGAGCTGTCTGAAGCACATCAAAGTGAATGTGCACATGGATGTGCATGGGTGCAGACATTACACAACTAGCCAGAATCACATACCTGGGAGCTCGTGAGGGGCCCGCCTGCTGCTGCTGTTGCTGCTGCTGCTGCTGCTGCTGCTGAGAGGACGAGGGCGCTCCTTCTGCGTGTGTGAATGTGTGTGTTGTGTGTGTGTACGCGTATGCATGCTTGTGTTTGCATGCGTGAGTGAATGCGTGCATACTCACAAGTCTGTGCTTGTGTGCTGACGTGTGCATGTGTGTTCATGAGCCTATGAATGTGTGTGTGTCAAGTACGCAAAGGCATTTCCTTCCCACACAGGAGCCTGTTGTTAGTACCTATCATTGCTGATGCTGGTGGAGGGGGCATGAGGGGGGCCGGTGCAGGGTTGGCAGCGTCTCCCTTTCTAAAGCTCTGCAGAATGGGGTAGATGTTCTCAAAGGCGGTGTAGATGTCGTCGCGGAACTTGGCGCCTGTGTATATATACATGTGTAGGTGTGTGCATGTGTGTTTGTTTGTATGTGTGTCTGTGTGTGTATGTGTGTGCGCACGTGAGTGGAGCGGTGTGTATGTGCAGTGCGTTCAGCCATCCTGATTATTGGGTAGGCCGCCCTTGCGAGCAAGAGGCCCGTCTCATATCATGGATTGAATGCAAAGCATGAGCTCTTTCAATGATGTTAACTCATCATTGCTGCCAATATAACCTCCTCATCTCGTCCTAACACATCGTCTTGTTCCGCCACACTGCTGCCAGGCACTATCCTGCTGGGATCAAAGAAAGAGGTGCTCCTCTGAATGGGAACAAGTCAGCCTTTCCTGTACCTCCCAGCCAGCCACGAAGATGTGCAGTACACATGCGTACACAAGTGTGTGGTGACTCACGTGTGCCGCCACACATAGACAACAAAGGTATTGAGACATCCATGAACACATACGCGTGCTCTCTCATGCAAGCACATACCCATACACGTGCGCATCACCTGTTCCAACGTCAAGGTGAGCACCGCGCAGGCACACAAGGCACGCATGCTCTTCACATACACATACCTGTGAGTACCACTTTGCCAGACACAAAGATGAGCAGCACCACCTTGGGCAGCTGCATCCGGTAAATCAGGCCAGGGAACAGCTCAGGCTCGTACTGCAGCCACAGGTAGAAGCAGAGCAAAGGCACAAGCGCGGTTGGGACATCTCCAGTCCGGCACTGAGGAATTGGTTGTTTTTTATGGCCAAGCAAAAGCAGAAGCCAGATTGGAGCTTCCAATTCAGCACTGAACCATTGGGTGTTCAAGGCTGCTTGTAAAAAAACGTTGCCTGAGAATGATTGGTAGAGCAAGCCAGGTCCACAAAAAGGACTGACAAGCTGTATGTGTGCGGGGGTACTGACAAAGTATGTGCAGCCAGAACTTTAGTGCGTGATCATAACAGGTGGAGCAAAGGCGCTCGCGCAAAAACACAAATGCATGCAGGAAACGAAAAGGATGAAACATGTAGGTAGGACAGGAAGTAGCAAAGCTTGTTGTCTTTCCATAAATGGCAGAGGGGAGAGCTGGGCTTTTGCAGCACGCTTCCCTTCCCTTGTGGTGCGTGACAGAGTGCAGGTGGTAGGTTAAGCTCGTCAGAGCAGCTATTTGGCACCTCTCAGGCTTGAGGGCATTGATGCTAGGGTGACCACAGATGCGTTTATACAGGTGTGACATTGTACATGCACGTTGCATGAACAACAGTAAGCCCTGAACAGCATGATGGGAGGTGAAACACGCACGCACGTCTGCTGCTGCGCTTGCACCCTTGTCATAACGGGCCTGAGATGTATGCAAGCACTCAGGGTCGCCAGAATTATAGGTGGGCATGTAAATTATCGTATAAAGGTCTTACATTATAAACGTGAAACAGTCCTCCTGCCAACAATACCGCACACACACTGTTTATGTATCCAATTATGCATGTATGTTCATACACTTATTTCTGCTGGTCCTACAAGTAAACAAGGCAGAACTGTAGGACTTGCGGTGATGTTCACCTGACCAGTTGACCTAAGGTTTAGGAGAGACAAGCTGGTGCCCTTGGGCAGTACATGTCCTCTTGTGCAAATGTGAGTCGGTCAAAGGAACGCTAACACACCATGCCGTGTACGTGTCAAGCTTACAATCACGTTGGAGAAGAGCTGGTGCTCAAACGCAAGACCTCTCGTGCGAAACCTACGACTTACATCGCCATGTGCCGTGCACAACTTACGTTGGAGAAGAGCTGGTGCCCAAACGCCAGGCCCTCTAAGCGGATGGGGAACCGGACATCTGTGGAACCCACGATGTTCTGCACCTTGAACTCCTTAAAGGTGGCCGGGAAGCCCAGCTTCTGCACGATCTTGGCGTACTGCAAATGAGCAGGACACAGACACAACTAAGAAACACGTCAGCGTGCGTGCCGATCTGAGTGTGGGATGGGGGAGAGGGTGCGTGTGTGGTGTATGGACGTGTATGTATGCGTTTGATGGTTGAAAGAAGACACAAAACGTAATTCACTATTCCTTTCCGAGCTTTTTCAGCGCAACCTTCCTTGCACGATCACAGGATTGACCCATCAGACATGGATCAAAAGATGAGGATCAAAGCTTGCAAATCCTTGCTGTGCGTTGTATGAATATGAAATCCATAAAGCCCTATCCCCCTCACGTCTATTGCCAGCAACGGAGACCTAGCTGACCTCTTCAGATGATGATCACCTCAATGTTCTCCCACGCGTACACATCCCATCCAAATGCTTCAACATACATGACAGCCGCAGCTTATAACTTTTTCACTAGCAAATCCCTCCAACTACTTCTGCAGCCTTTCGCAAAGGCATGTCCGACCTAACTCACTTCTGGGAACACTCATACACACACACACACACACACACACACACACGCACAAACACAAGCGCTCTTCATGTTGCACCCAGCAGCAACACGTAATTAAGGTAGTTAAACAACAAGCATCAAAGCGTAGCTGCCCCCACCTCACCAAAGGTAGCAACACGATGAAAAAGCTTCTTTCTGAAGTGTAATGGAGAGGAACCGTGACACTTACCTTCCGTGCTGCAGTCCTGGCGTCCTCCTCAGACTTGGCACCTGTACACACCTGCGTGTGAGATTGTGTAGTATAAAGTGCGTGGATGTTTCAGATGCTTATGGGTGGTGCTTACATGAACAGGTCCCACATACGCTTCATTTCATCCTGTGTGGTGCCCCCAACCAAAGTGGGTTCCACCGTGTCACTATGTAGAAATGTATGCAATAAAGAGGTTTATAGGAATGAGAGAAACTGGCATTCAATAATTGTGTCAGAAATCGCGGTTTTGACTGACCAAACTCCCAACAAAATGCAGGCCCAGATTCTGGGATCCTCACGACTCAATTTTGTGTTGAAAGCGTGAGGGCTCTGTTATTCAACAGTTAATTGTTGACAAAACGAGTCACAGCAACCAAACAAATACATTATCTGAGAGTGGCACATACCCTGCACGCACATGTGCACACATACACATACACACATGCACACACACACACATGCACACACACACGCACACACACACACACGAACAAACAAGCTCACACCCACCATTTTGCCTGAGGCAAAGATGAGTGCCGTGGTCTTGGGCTCTCGAATGCGCATGATGACTGCGGCAAAGCGCTGTGAGCAGAGAGGGGGGAGGGGGAGAAGCATGGTCAGACGGGAGGGAGGGATGGCTGGGGGAGGTGATGCGGCAAAAGATTGAAGAAGGGTTAGGAAGGGCCAGGAAGGTTTAGGATGGGCTAGAAAGAAATGTTGGAAAGGGGGAGGGGAGATGTGGTGGCAAAGGAACGTAGGAGCGCGTGGTTGGGGGATCAAAAGGAGGAATACAGTGGGGGAATAGGAGGGTGCATGAGGGAATAGGAGGTTGTCAGCAGGCCTCCCTTTGAGCTGGTTGTGGCACAAGCCCCTAGGAGCCTAACCCTGTTCCCTAGGCCTCCTCAGCGATTACTGGGAGACTGATGGCAATTCCAAGCACTAGAAGCAATAGAAAGATGTCATTCACCCTAAGCCACCACCCTAATCCATTCACTGAAGCGAGAAAGCGTTCGGCCCCCCCACCTTGGGATTGTACTCTGCATTTCGGGCATGCAGGGCAATCTCCTTGAGGTCTAGCTTGCATCCTAGGTTCACCGTGGATACCACGTTCTGGAGCACTGGAACAATTCCAGAGGGGTGCTTCTCACGGTTCACTGTGTTTGTGTGTGTGTATGTGTGTATGTGTGTGTGTCTGCGTATGTGCTGAAGTGCACGCTTGCTAGTGTGTACACGGCACGTGCATTCGTGTGGAGGGTGTATACAGAATGTGTAAGTGTGTGCGCGTGTGCACGTGTGTGTGCGTGTGTATGTGTGTGTGTGTGTGCGTGTGTGTGTGTGCGTGTGTGTGTGTGTGTGTGTGTGTGTGTGTGTGTGCGTGCGCGTGTGTGCGCGTGTATGTGTGTGCGTGCGTGCGCACGTGTGAGTGTTTGTGTATTTGTGTGTATTTATGTATTTGTGTGTGTGTGTGTGTGTGTGTGTGTGTGTGTGTGTGTGTGCACGCTGGCTGGCGTTTGCAGTGAGTGGGGGGGGCAATGCCTGAGCAATTTGTCTGTCCCAGGATATTTCTGCTGCATTCCCCACCTTCGCCCGTAAGAGCACCAGCACCGGATGGTCCAGCGCCACTCATACGCTTCCTGGTTCTGGTTCAGGAACTCCAGGAAAACGATAGAGTGCCTTTAATATTCCTTTCTGTGTTGTTGTTTATTAGACTGCAATAAAAACTTAAATTTGAATTGGTGGCATAAAGTGAAGGCGTCCCAAAATCTACAGAAGAGGAGTGGGACAGTGTGCTTGGCAGAAGGTGCTCTAAAGCACAGCTTAGGCCATGCCAAGCAAAAGGCCTGGGCGCGGGTTACGGTTTTGTCCGGAGACGAACGACTTGCTGTACCCCAGGGAAAACAAGGTGCCTGGCACAGTGCATGCGCAAGCTTACACAAGCCCAGCACACATGCACACACACGCATACACAATCATGATTGCACACACACACACACACACACACACACACACACACACACACACACACACACACACACACACACACACACACACACACACACAAACACACACACATACACACACACATACACACACACATACACACACAGACACACACTCACAGATGTACACACACGCACGCACACGCATGTACACATACATAGGGTTGGCCAGAATTGTAAGTACACCGTATATGACGTATGTATGGTAATTCCTTTAAATGCCATATATATATACCGTATATACATATGAATGTAAGTTATTGACCAAGCCTACACATACACACTCATACACACAAATACACATGTATGCACACCTCCATTCAGTAAGGTCAAACTCTTCACGCAAGCATGTGCTCACGTACTAGAGTGCTGTACACAATTTGCTCGTTGTTAGCAATTACATGAATTGATTGAACACAGAAACAATGCTTGTCAGTTTTAGCATGATGCAGTTTGGCTTTCAATTCATGCGTACACCAGTTTTTTCTGCAACTGCATTGTTGTACTCACACATCATCAAGCACATACTCACTGCATGCAATATTTTGGAGGTGAAGGGCGCCTGCATGCACACTGCAGGATCCCACAACCCACAACTAATTCACCGATTTGCTGATTTGACCTAGATAGAATGCATGTTGTGCCCAACTTTGCACAGGAATTTCGTAAGTTGGAGTATTACTGCAAGAATTGCGACTATGTTGAGGACTCGGACCCCCGGGAATGGTGTGTCTACATCTCAGAGACCACCTTTAGCAGCAAGGACAAGACGGTCATTGTGCAGGTAGGGCCACGCACGTGTTTACTGACTGTGTCATAAGTCATAACTGCATGCTTTACACACTACGCACACTGCCGTGTAGTCTAGGCACCCTGCCCGACTGATAAATGGTCACTTTCCCCTGCAACGCGATAGAGTACAGGTTTGATTAAAGGTCCTTTGTTTTTATCAGGATGTGAGGGGAGCCATAGTAACCTTAAGCTCTTTGCGTTGTCGCTACTGGAGGGTTTTGCAATATGTGTATGTGTTTTATACATAGTGACAGAACTGAAACACGATTATACATTCATTAATCACGTGAATGGAGCTGGTCTGATGCAACTGCTGTTCACAAAATTTAAGTACTTGAGCGCCCTCTCAAATTTGTTTGTATTACCGTGCGCAGGACGTGATTGCGGACCCCACTTTGCCTCGCACCAAAGATGTGAACTGCCCCAGGTGTGCATACAGCCCCTTTTCCCCTCACCCCTTTTGTTACAGCTACTCCTTTCCTGTAGCTATTTTTTTGGTTAGCCTTGTATCACTCTCTTAATGTTTGACTTGTTGTATGTTGAGCGCACGTGACAGCCATGCACACAACCAAAAAATGTAGTGTCTGATACGACTGAATTGTGGTTCCACGTGCAGTCAAGCATCACCTCACAACCACAACCTACATATTTACAGCTGCCTGTAAAATCAAATAATGCCAATGAAACCCATGTGCAGCTGTCACCACAACGAGGCTGTGTTCATCTCAGAGTCCACAGAGAAAGGCATGACACTGTACTTCAACTGCGTGGCATGCCGGTACCGTTGGAAAGACTACATTTAGTGATGCTTGTATTGCATTGAGAGTAGTGCACAATCGACCCCCTTGTTGATCGACACTGCTGGTAGGGGTTTAGAAATCGTGAATTGTAGAGACAGGCTCTGCCAGGGTGACTGGTTACTAGTGTTGTGGTCATGCTTCCAAATTTCTGCCTTCCGTATATGCGTAGCAGGCTGCCGCATCGAAATGTGTTAATGATGCTGGTCTTTCTGCATCGAAGGGATGTGTTTGTACCATTCTGAGCAAGAGCTGTTACATAGGAGCCTATCCCTAATGAGATCATTTGATGAGCTACCATAATTTTTAAGTCAGAGCAGGCTGGTCAGAGTGTATATAATCTCCGCTCATCAAACTGAACCCGTACGTCTCCAGGTGAAAGCGTAGTTCCAAGCAAAAGCGGCAAGTAGTATTACCTACGAACCCTAGAAGCAACTAATTAAATGGTTTGGCCACCAACTGTGAAAGGATCCTCCCCCAGCCAGCCTATCAGATGCTCAAACGCATGCTGATTATTGGTTACACCAGCATAAGAGATTCTCCATTTTCTCAAATTTTAACTTTAACAGCTGTAACACAACACATGCACGGTAAATTCAATTCTAATATATGATGAAGGTTCTTAGGACACCAGTCCACAAAACTCTACATAAAATACCAAGAAACAAGGTAGCAAAGGCTTTGCCAAAAAAGAAAAAGGTTAGTCGCCATCGGTGACGGATCTAGCAATATTTCCTATCAAAAGGAGGATGTCCACTGCTACCAATAAATTACACGAGACTACCTGGTTCCAATCGATCACAACCTTGCTAAACGACCTTGGACCTTTAGCATGCACACCTCGCGACTTTCTGATGAAAAAAGGAAAAAACTACGCAGGCAGTGAAAACCACTCCCCACATTAATTAAGGAAAAGGAGCCACTTTGTTACCGAGTACCGTAAAGCTCCTCCACCGCGAAAAGGAAAGGAAAAATCAATGGGGATCAGGAGGGTTGCAGGCTTGGCCTGAAACCGGCTCCTGATGAGAGTTGATAACAGTACTGGAAAGGGCACGTCTAGTATGGACAACTTTAGCAGCAAAGTTCACAGAGTGCACATGGAGCTTGGAGGCAAGCTTCTTAACTCTTTGAGAATCGAGACCCGGTTCTTTGAAAGGCTCCAGAGTGTGGGTGTTGTAGATGGTGCCGCCTACACCCAAAAGGATGATGTGGAGAGAAACGGAGGCAGGCTCCTTGGAGAATGTTGCAAAGGTCTATGTGCTGTTCCTTTGCGTCTTGATGACATACTATCGGAGGAGAAGTAGAACTTCCTAGCGCTCTTATAAAAGAACAGAGACACCCTCAACTGTTTAACTACCCAGATGACAGAGGTTGCAAACACAGCGACCACATTTCTCTCATAACAAACACCCCCCTCTCTTTGCTTTGGGTTGCAACCAGCCAAGAATGCACTACCCTTGTTTCGAAGCACGGGGCTGAAAGCCGCAAAAACAGAGCCCTTTCCAAGAATCCAAAAGTTAGATGATTGCTGCCAGATTTTCTGTAGCCCAGTCAGCCGAGAGCATCCAGAGAGAGAAGATAACTAGGTATGACGATGTGTTGCGATGTGATACATGCCAACGCATTTACCATTGGACATGTCTGATTGGCCTGAATGCCTGCTCACGTGTTGCAAGGCAAGCCGCGGAAAATAGAGAGGACTGACACCGCCCAGCCTGTACTGACCTAAACTAGATGGAAAAGGATACCAGAAGCAAAGCAGAAAATAAAGAAATGGTGAAAGTGCTCTGGCAGAACTGCTCTTAGCTAACCCCGACTTTGACACACGTAGATTGTTATAATAATGCACTCAGCCAAGTGCCCAACCAGAAGACCAAGAAATAGACATTCTTACAAAGCAAGGCTATGGTGGTTGTACCCAGCGCTTTATTAATATGTGGGACTCGTTGCAAGGCCAAAACATCAGAGGCAAGGCACTCTTTGTCACGGACACTGTCAAGCCCTAGGTACACAATCAACCCACTTGCTTGGATGTGTGATATCTGGGTACAGGATGTGGATCTCCTCAAGCCAGCAGGATCTAATACAGACTCAGAGGAACCACAAATCCCCGAACACATAAATTGTCAGGCAGCCTGTGTGTATGGCATTCACAGCATCTGCACAGGAAGGCTTCCTTAGAACGTCTGAACATTTTGCTACGTGCCTACAATCAAACTAAACGGATTGGCCTGCACAATACTACACAACCACCTAACTACACGCAGCAACTGAAATTGCAGGTCTGCTACAAAGGTACAAACTTCAAATGAGCTGACCAAGCAACATTGGTAAAAAGGCAAAAGATTCCGTTATGTACTGCACCCCGAGGCACATTACGACTTCCCTCCAGAAATGGGCAATAGTACTAAACAAAATTTTGCCAGCCCCCTAGATTTTGACCCTAGTTACCAAGCCTACTGGAGCAAGAACCAATGCCCTTGACACGAAAACAATACTGATCCTGATCCTGGAGGCAGCGGCCCCACATTCACCATCAATAGAGCCGAACTTACAGCTTTGCTAGTAGCGGTACAACAAGGAAATACTTAAATTGCTACAGACAGTGCCACATCCCTCTTTCAGATTGGAAAACAGCTATTGAACGCAATGGCTGTACTCCACCATTTGCATAGGGAAGTACTCAAGGACATTGTAAATCTAATCCAATCCTCATCTTCTACCATGACTTTCACAAAGCAGCAGTCAATCAAAATTCTGACATCTCCCTCCGGCCAGCTACTGCCCCCTTCTACGACCTGTTCTGGCTTAGCAAGGCGTGCCTAACAAAGATGGCTGGCTTCCATACAGAAGAGCTACGAGTATTGACTAACTTACAGGACAAGCCAAAACAACATAAAGACGCCCACCTTTACCTTGGTGAAGCTAACACAGATACAATGCTATTTTGCTATACAAGCTTAGGCAAAATTGCATGACACGCCTGAGTGTGTGCAGCACAGCCCGACTCTCATACACAGCAACTTAATGCGAGGCCCCTTGCTCATGCCCAACTCAGTAACACATTCTAGTCCATGCCAAATGTGACTTTTAAGGAACAAGTTCTCAAATATAGGACGGATACAATAAACACAGACAAACACACCAAAAGGCTTAGCCACATGACAGGCCCCCTGCCCCAAATTCGACAATGCAGCAATTTATACAACATTGATCATGCTTACATACTGAAGCAGAGTTCGATCGGGGCAACTTCAGAAATGCACGTTTTCCCTGCCAAAGTGGGTGCAAAATGCACACCGGGCCCTACACAGCACCCCAGAATGTCAAATTTCCAGCAAATGTCAATGGTTAAGATATAAAATCAGGTATCTTGCATTCAGATGAGGTAGAAGGGGCTTCGAATTGGGTGAATGGCTTATTGGCACTGTTGGAGTGCATCGGGAAATGACTTTAGCATATCCGCCAGCCATATAAGCCATTCACCTTATAGCCAGCATAGCTGATCGATAATATCCTACCACCTGCCCATTGTATGGAGGATCAGACAGTGCTCCACACATGCTTCTTAGGTGCAACAACCATACTCTGAATAGAATGCACGTAAACCGATATCACCATGCAGTTAGCCGTTGTGGGGAAGAGATCAGCAAAGGCAAGCTGGGCTCAGCAACCGTTACAATGGATGCTTTTAACAGTGAAAGGCTTATTAACCTTAACATTGAATCTTCAGCTGTCTCGCCCACTCTTTCTTCCCCGAGGGACAGGGACATACATCTTGCCTGCTCAGACATTAACCTGCAACAGACATTAGATAAAGCACATTACCAACATCTACCGCTTATCCAGCGTCTACGAACAAGGAGCCTCCGAGGAGTCCTAGGCATCTCTAGGAACAACAAAATCACACTTTATGTTATAATCCTTGGAGTCGGGGGTCAACAGCAACAGCAACGTCTCCGTTTCCTTAATCCATGCTTGTGGCGTTATCACCCTCGCGTAGTTTTTCTTTTCTTGGAGTCGGGGGCACAATCTACAACCAGTACACCATAACTTTTCTACTAAGCCTGGGCATACCTTTACACAAGTGCACCAACTAGCCACTGTCCTACCCTGCCATGCAATAAAAAGCTTAGACAAGATCACAAAAACAATGACAACAGTGATAATAGGGGCGGGATCTGAGGGGCGAGTTACTGGTAGAGCGGCTGGCTTCAGAAGGGCTAGGCGCAGGCTGGATCGCATGGCTGACAACCCGCCGAATTCTCATTGGTCTCTGTTGTTTTTCTTTTTTCGATTTTCGGTGGGGCTCTGGCTAGTGTGAGCATGAGTTGAGCCAAATGCACGCTGGTGTTTTCCCGCTTAAACTCTTACTTATTTAATGCGCAGTTGCCACCTTTGAACAAGGGAGAAACGTCATGCCCAACCACCTGATCCCCATCGAGAAACCGTCCTTCTTTCCATTGGGTGGTGCAGGACACAAAATATCCTTTCCTATTTCACTGTGGTGGTGTTTACACTATCTGCGCAGGAGACTGCAGAAAGCATAACTTTTGGACGACACGTGCCAAATCGATTAAAATTTATATATTCGGAATCCTGGCGTCGAGAGCTATCGATTGGTATATATATATGAGTCAAATCGGAGGGGGGGGCGGGGTCCAGAGTTTCTTGGACCCCCCCTCCAAAAATTTGCTGGGTCACCCGTACGAAATTTTGAATATATCATCGGAATCCTCAGCTCAAACCAAGTCGATTGGCACCCTTTTTGAGCAAATTGGGTTAAGGGAGGGGTCTGTGGACATGTCCAAAAGTCAGAGGCACACGCGCTCGGGTGTAGGCCGCGGGGTGAGTCAAGCCAATGAAGCAGCAATCTACCCCAGACATACAGGATTGTGCCAGCATGAGATAGTGGAATTCTGAAGAATTGGAAGTATTTTGAGACTGTGCAAGCCATTTATGGGTGCCTGGTAGGGCACGTGTTCATGGGCGTCCGTATCTCAGTTTTTGCCCCATAACTCTGCAACACTTCAGTTTTAGGTCTTGATGATTATGCAGATGGAAGCCTATTTGAAAAAGGAGCAGAATGGTACACCCTTTTTGTTTGGGTGGGGGCACTGGAAGGGGGGTTGGGGGGGGGGGGGGTCCCTCAGGGGTGTTCACCCCAAAAAGTACACGTGCCATAAAAAAAACAGCCTCCTGATCTGCGTCTTCTTTTTTTACTGCTAGAAGGCACCTCCCACCAGGAACTGGTTTCAGACAATGCCTGCGCTTCCTGATTGTAACATGCATAAGTAAAGTATGATTTACTTATCGCTCATTCATCCGGTTAACCATTTCGGGCCACTACGCTACATTTGGTATCGAAGCCGAGGTTCTCGGTTCGAGTCCTCAGGCTCGCAAAAACGTTGTTTTTGCGCACGCTTTACACTTCGCCGCATAACCTCCTAGTGGACTCCGTCTAAAATCAAAAGCTCTATCATGTAAAAACCGTACAGGTTTAGGCAGTTGTGATATGCTTACGAGGACGCAAGCACTTGAGGGTGGGGCGAATGTAACATGCATAAGTAAAGTATGATTTACTTATCGCTCATTCATTCGGTTAACCATTTTGGGCCACTACGCTACACTGATACCTAATATATGATTGGCATGTTTTCTTTGTTCAAATATGCCCTGCGAAGCCCTAGGAGGTAAAGTAAAACCTGTTTGCCATGGTGTAAACACTTCCAGCATGGATTAAAGAAAACTGTTATGGGTTAAGCCATACAGCATCCCACCGTGTCAGACAAAGGAGAGAAAAATCACAAAGAGTCTCAGGCACAAATTCTGCAAAGAGCAAAAATGTAGAGAGGCTGGTGCACACACTGCTGCTCACACTGCTCTGACAGTACAACAACAAAACATGGTCGATTGCAAGACAACTCTTGAAGAACCCAAGCACTCACACGTCATGACCACCATAAAAAGAGAGGCATTCGCTCAGTCCTGGGTTGGTTCTGCCTTGAAAGACGTGCATGAGCCTGGAGGCTGAAAGTCTCAGGCCCGTAAAACCACACTTTCAACACAGGCACATGGTGACATGCCATGCAGGATATGAACATAACAAGGACCCAACCACAGAACCAGCGCTTTACGTGCACTAACTGTTCTTGCCTGCCAGTTGCAGGCTCACTCGAAGCCTGCGAAGCCCTAGAGCACAAGCTAGATATTGGATCACAGCTGAAGTACACCAAGAATTTCCCACTTTACTTCAAATAAGCATGCCCGCCGACACATGCCATCCCTTATTGTGGAGTTGTGATAAAAATTACACTGAATGCAGCCCTCACTTCCTGTAATGCCAACTCTTTTGCACAGAGCTAGCTGCTCAAATCAATAGCCAACTCAAATGTTTATTTAATCTTGCTTTAAAACAGGCTCCTGTTTTCAACCAAATGTGAACAAGCGACAGACTCATTATAGTCGTATAAAATACTCCAACAAGACAAAAATTAAATACGCACAGTTTTGGAGCATTACACGCGGCCACTGAATGCTTGATACGTTTCCTTGTTCATTTGTTGCTACTGTTGGCCATAATACAGCCCCTCTGCTTCTTCTAAATCCTGTCTTTCCCTCTCATCAGACTGTAGAGGTGGAAGGCTCATAGCACACTGCCCCAGCTTGTACAAATAGCACACTACTCTGATTTGCAGAAGAGTGAGCTTGTCCCCGTAACGGGCCTCCTGTCTGATCATTTTATCTGCAAATACCATACAGTACACAAATAGGTTGGCCAAAGGGTCGTAAACAGGTTTACAGATCACCAGGCATGTAAGCAGAAACAATGCATAAGATCCATAGAGCACCTTCCATGTTCTTGCTTGAAGTATGATTTGTTTGAAAAAGTGGCGCCTCTGCGAGCCTGAATTACGGTGACACTTGTTCAAAGCTCGCTCAAGCTTTGTTTACCTTAACACTCCCTCCACCTGCCTAATAACTCTGTCAGCTGCGAGGCATCTCATTTGCACACACACCTTCCAGCTCTATCAAGAGGATGTCCCTCACCCCAAGCCAGCTCTGAAAGCCGAGGATGATCCCTGACTCATCCATATAGTGCTCAACTGCATTCCAGACCTCTGTAATTGACAGGCCGTGGGAACCTGCACGCGCAGTCACCGCAGGGGTTTCTGGACTACAAACACACAGTCATTTACGCGCAAATGAGGTTATGTGCCATGATACTTGACACATAGGCAAGATACAATGCTCATCATGGAACAGGTACATGCTTCACGCACAACCCCGTCCTGCAATCTTGTATGCAGGAGACACAAGAAGCATTAAAAAAGCGTCCTGGTCTTATGTGATCTGAGTCATAGGCAAGAGATTGAGTGACTCAGTGAATAGCTGAAGCAAAAAAGCAATCACAGGACCCCGGACGCTTGCCCACTATACGGTTCAATAAAGTGGAGACAGCATTTAACAGGCTGCAGGCTGTTTTGGGCGAGATCACCATCACATGGACCACTATAATCTAGAACTCTTCCTGCACAAAAGAGACAAAAGCAACAACGCAAATCTTTACAGAGAAGCACAATACAGGTAAAAAGCAAAAACAATTCAAGGCCAGTAACAAATATGCCAGAGGGGGGCTCTCTGAGGCCCAAAAGGAATACTTATTTTAATGTACTCTTTTGCTCATGATTGCAAATCTGATTTATAATTATGAGATCAGAGAGCTTATAGAAAACATAGATTTGGAGGCTGTATATGTTGGGGCAGACGCTCGGTCGACCGCTGTTGAGTGGAACCAATTTTTGCAGTCTGTAGGCTCTAAAAGACCCTCAACCCCCAACCCAATTCTTCAACTTATTCTGGACATGTACACACAAGCAGAATCATTGCAAACAAAATTGTGAAAAAGGACCCACCAGATAGCCAGGTATAAGACTTAGCCAAGAACACAGTCTTCGTGCAAAAAAAGAGCTCAGTCAGCCTACTCTGCAAAGTTGGGCGCGCACCTCCTTCAAACTTAAAATCCTGCTCAAGGCGATGTATGGGTAGCTCTATCCCAGACTTGAGGGCTAGCAACAAGGACTCTTGTATGGTACCCTCCTGCATCAAGGGTAGACGTGGTTGCAAAAAATGGTACAAATCAGAAGCACAGGGATATCCATGATATCACATTTCAGTTTGCAAAGTGAAGGAAGGCTTTGCGGCGCTATTTGTTAACAAAACCTCTCTGATGAATTAAAGAAGAAAACTAGGAAAGCACCTAGACTGCTTAAGAGGACTTGGTTGCATTTGATGCAGTTATATTGCATAATGCCGTAAAAACCCAAATTCAGCAGAAACAAGAGACATTTAAAGGCCAGTGCGCTGCAATCTAGGAGAGGAAGTAAAAAGGAGCATGAAGGGCACACAAACACAATCAATTAATTGACCACTTGCAGTCACTCAGGCTGCGTGATCCTTGCCTCAATTGCTTTCCCGCTTATCCTTGCCAAGCGGAAAGTTTTTCAGGTAGGGCCGCTTTTTTTGCAACCCCGCACACTGGTAAAGGACGCATGGACGTAAATTGCATGTCTACCGTGAGGGGCTTCTTTCTGCCGGGCGGGAAGTCCCTGAGTTGCGTCAGGCTGTAGCCCTCTAGGTATGCAGCTACACGGTGACCCATGGCAGGGGAGAGGGCCACCAAATAGGGAGCAGCTGTGGCACCTGTCAGGAACGAGGACGGGGGGGTGTAAGTTTGGTCGCTGCCGTTGCTGGGAGCATACCAAGGCAGTTGAGATTGGGAGTGAATCTAATGCCTGAGCACTTTTCTGTTTTCCTCTCAAGCGGCAGTAGCTTGCGGGATGTAAGAAGAGAGAAAACCTGCAGGCCTTTGTAAGGTCAATTGGGAAAGGGTGACATGTAATGGCAGTGTAAACCCGGAATGTAATAGGGACTGACAAAAAGGCGCGATCATGCGTTATGCTCCATTTCATAAGCAAACCACACCCTCCGTCACAAGTTGGGACAAACAAGTCCAGGACCAAAGCAAACTATGAAGGGCATGAAAGGAATAAATGTGTGCGTCGCCTTGAAATGATGATGTCAGGTTCAGCTTGCACGTCACAAAAGACCACGCTCTTGCCTTCCTTCACACTTGCCTGGTGTTTGTGTGCTTCTGGCAAAATGTTGCTGCTGTGCAAGACGCTGCTCCTCACGCTCCTCCAATAGCATCAGCGCATGAACAAAAACAATCTGCGCAAGACGAGTAGGAGAAGCGCCGGAGCATTTTTTTTATGATGAAGGCAGAGGGGCAGAGGCAGGTGCCCATGCCAGGAGAATATGCCATGCCACCTGACTACTTAGTACTAGTAACTCAGTCGGAGAGGCAACAACTTCCTTTCCTACCTGCTTACATGCTGTATGGTTCTTCTGACAAAAAAACCCTCTAAAAGCAAAAACACATTCACGCTGGACTCACGTGTGTGCAAGTCAGTACAACAAGATTCACCTTCACCTGTACCCCTTTCCATGGCCTCTACATCATCTATCTGCAGGCACACACACACAAACACATGCACACCTGTAACTTGACTTTGGTCTCTCCTAATGACTCCACTGCCTCCTCATGACGCGTGCTGAGAACCGACAGCGCACGCTCTTGACTATGGCCTGCAGTCAGGGTTGATACTTTCAATTTCAATCAACGGTGTTCAAACTTCATGTGTGCTGGACATCCAGATATAAGATACTTTTTACAGTGAGTTTTTGGAATACCCTCAAAAAACACACTGCAGCCTGTAATCAGTTGTAATCATCAAATAGAGGGGCTGTAATTATCAAGTAAAGGAACGTAATCATCAAATAGAAAGGCTATAACCATCAAATAGTGGGAGGGGCTCCGTGAAACCTCCTACCCAACGTGTGTAAGACCTGCATTCAGGGTTGATACTTTCATTCCAAGACCTCAACAGAGCTTCAAAATCTTGTAAGGAAAGGCACATCAGAACATTCACCTGCCATCTCCAGTGCTGTCCTTATGTCTGTCAAGCTCAAAGGAGTTTCCTGCTCATCTGCACAGGTGGGTAATCACTATTAGGTGATCGGGGAGCAGGTAATAACAGGTAGGGATTGAGGAAAGTGTCAGAGGTTGAGAGGGTGTAAAACCATATTCGGTTCGGCATGGGATGCAAGGTTGACAAAGGACTAAAGATTGAAATTGAATAGAGAATCATGCGCCGCGCATGAGTTTCATGTTGTGAAGCGCAAATTCAAATGGAAAGATAAGCATCACGTGATTTGGAAGTAACTTTACTTAAAGATCATATGACGAGTTTAGTCCTATTTGATTAAGTTGCCTCAAGCAAAGAGCAGAGCTCGGCTTCGCCATTCAAATGAGGCGACAAAGAAGGCCTGTTTCTACCAAGACTGTCAACAAAAAGGTGGCTCCAATTCCTCTTTATATTTGATCGTGATCTCAGTTCTTGTTATGAAGTACAGGATGGGTATTTCAACTAAAACGCGGATGCGTACTGTGACTTCCGACCAGTAGCAGAGAGGTTGTCAAGGGCACCCATCCACATCTTCCTTTATTACCCGAGAAGTTCTAAACTGGATACAAGCCAAAGATAAACGGCATTACCTGAGGTGGAGATGCCAAACAGGCCTATGACGTAGAGCATATCGAGAAGTCCATGCGAGCAGAGCTCCAGGAGGTGGCTGATGAGGGTGGTTTCCCGCAAGATATTGGAACCGTTCTCAGTACCCAGGAAATCCTGCGCAGGGTTTTCAAGATCATGCACACCATGTCTTAAACTTTGGTGATGACCTGCATGATCATGTAACTTGCTTGTTTTTTATTAGTACTCCGAGACATCATTGTTGTTTGTTTTTTATAACTGCACCATCTGGCTAATTTTAGTCCACCTAGACCTGGCAATTCTCACTAACAAATTCAAGGTAAAGGCACCTCCATTACTCTTTTCAGTGCTAGGATCTAGAGATCCCATACACATTGTAAGCAACACAAGTCCTCACCAGACCTAACGTGTTCCACGCACTCAGCACATTTTAAAAACCCTAATTGAAACAAAAACAGTTAAAAAACTGCAATTAGATACGCACGCACACAAATTAGCGCGCCAGCTGCTACAGGGGTTGTCTAGTTCACTCCTCCGACAGCTGCAACAACCCACACATGCAATTTCTCCCGCCGGTGGCGCCTCATTGTGTTGATAAAACCCCAAATTAAAGCACAGAAACTACACATATACAAATACACACACGCGCACACGCACACATGCACATGCATGCACTAGCACACACATACAAAAAAAAATCTACGGACACCCCCCCCTCCCCCCATTCACACCCTACCTGGAGCTCCTCAAAGCTCTGCCACGGGTCAGGCTCGCTCTCCTGCAGCAGCTCCAGCACTCCTTCTGCAGCATTGGACAGCACATGAGTGGCAGGGAACCACAGCATCCCCCTTTTTGACTTCTTTTTCACTCGCTTTGCTGGGCTGTTGCCAACTGTACTGCCGTCCCCTGCGGTCTGCCCTTTGACCTTCCTTGGCCGACCCCTATTGCCCTGTTTGGAACCGGCATTGCTGCCAGCGCTGCAGCCTGCCGACAGGGTAGAGCTGCCATCCTGAGGTGCGGCGATGTAAGAAGGCTCCTGCTTTACCTTCATCCTGTCCTGCTGCAAATGCGCTTGAAGTTGGAGCGGTTCCTGCTGCTGCTGAGGCTGCCAGTGCACTTGCTCTTCCTGCTGCCCCTCTCCGGCAGGCAGTCGTGCTAGGTGCGAGGGCTGATCCTGCTGAGGAAAGCTTAGCTCCTGTGGCTGGGATTGAAGCTGAAACACCTCTTCCTGTCGCTCTTCCTGCTGCTGTGCTCTTGCCGGTAATCCCCTACCCTCGCCCCCTCTCAAGCCCCTCTGCCTGCACAACACCACACCTGTTTGTACATATGTTGTTTGTTTGTTTGTTTGTGTGTGTATGTGTGTGTGTATGTGTGTGTGTGTGTGCTTGCTTGTGAGTACTTGAGCACGTGGTTGTTTGTGCGTGTGTATGTGTACGTATGTGTGCGCGCACGTGCTTGTTTGTGAGTGCCCGAGCGTGTTGTTGTTTGTGTGAACGTGAGTGTGTTCGTGTGTGTGTGTGTGCGTGTGTGTATGTGTGTGTGTGTGTGTGCGCGTGCGTGCGTGCGTGCGTGCGTGCGTATGTGTGTGTGTGTGTGTGTGTGTGTGTGTGTGTGTGTGTGTATGTGCGTGTGTGTGTATGTGCGCGTGTGCGTGTGTGTATGTGTATGTGTGTGTGCGTACGTGTGTGCATGCGTGCCTGTGTGTGAGCCTAGGCGTGCGCTTGCCTTGGGGTTGCTGAACTCTTCGGTGTGTCCTAGGACGCCGCAAAATGTTACCTACACAAGGCACCTGGGCTCCACAGAACAGAGCATAAGGTTTGGGTGTGAGGGAATTCATGGGAGGGAACGATCTGATCAAATGAAAAGGCGAGTTTATATTAAAATCGATAAAGATTAGTGTACATTTTTTGATCAAGTGAGTCCACCTGCTGACCAGCAAGCTCCCCCGTTCCTGTGAACTGCATCTGAGCTGCGTACCATGCCCGGAACAGTTCCAGACAGGTGACTTCGTGTGTTGAAGAGCATGCCTCCATGATGTTTTGGAATACAGGTGTTTCGCCCAGAGTACCCTTGCGAAACAACCAGACAACCTTCGCTTCATAAGTATGCCTTTTCCATACGTATGACCCGCGATGCACACGCATGCGTAGGCCATGCGTAGGCGCAGCGCACATGCACACACACACACACACACACACACACACACACATACACACACACACACACACATACACACACGCATACATACACAAGCGTATGCACGCGCACAGGCACATACCTGCACGCGATACCACATCTTTAGATGCATCAATACTGGTGGTTACTAAACAACCTTCCTGTCTAACCGCTGCAAATCCAGGCCTGTCTACGTTGGCAACTTTGAGTATGAGGTAGGCTCACTTGTATTGATGTGTTATACAATGAAAGGGCAAATGCATTAGAGCTCAAGGGCAGCCGCTTTATACTCTATCCTGCCTATTTAAGTCTCAAAATTGTAGGCAGGCTGCGGGGAAATTCAAATAGGACTGTCCCTCCTACTCCTCCTCCTGTATCGGTTTGGCAGCGCACACTAGTGAACTGTATTTACACGTGTGGGCTGATTCAAACATGTGCTTGTCAGAAGCTTTGCCTCACAGCATGGTGCATCACACCGTCTGCAACACCACCCCTTGCTCTGGCTGTAGTTGTGTTGCCAGAAGAGAGTCATGGCATCTCAAAAATATGGCAATCCAGTTGCTCTGAGTAGTGAGATGCGGCGGAAGATGGATCTGGATACTGGGGTGCCTTATCGAAACCTTTGTGGCCAGGACTAAAATTAAGCGTAAAAAATGCTTGTATGTGCACGTAAGGCGAGCGTCTCAACAGCAGCTCACAAGTTTAAATCGCTTGTGTGTGTTGTAAGTGGCCACATCGCCACAGCTGCTGAGCATAGATGGGCTATCCACGAAGCACAACTGAAATCACCTTTGGAAAAGTGCATTACCTCACAGCAGCCTGTTAAAATGGGACCTCAAGTTTGCATGCTGTTCATGCGCAGGCTGAGGAGTGGGAGATTAAAAAGCTGCTTGAGAAATATGGGGATGTTGAGCGAATTGATATGAAGGTGGGCTTGTGTTTGTGCGTGTTAGTGAGATTACGTGTAGGCATGTGTATGTTGGTGGGTGTGGTCTGTGTGTGCCTATGTATACAAGTGTCCGAGTGTGTGTGTGTGCGTGCGTTTGTGCGTGCATGTGTGTGTTTTTTTTTTTTTTTTTTTGTGTATGAGAGTGAGAGTGAGTGTGTGCGCGTCTGTGTTTGCATGATCTAACGTGTTAGTGCATGCTTTTGCGAGTGCGTGTGTGTGTACTTGCATGCTTTTGCGAGTGCGAGTGTGTGTACGTGCATGCTTGTGCGAGTGTAACAGCACACTTACATCAGCAACAAAGTAAATGATCAACAGACCTGTGGACTGTGTCTGCAGCGCGCGCGTTTGCCTGCTGCCCGACCTCGAACATGCCTGTCATTCCACCCCTCCCTACATCCTGAACAACCCTTGTCCTACGTGCTGTCCCACGCTTATCCCTCTGCTGCGCTACGTACTTCGTGTGACTCAAGCGCACCCTGACGCCCATGGGCTACCTTTTAAGCTTGACCCCCGGGGCCAACTGTGTGTCATCCCATCCCTTCCTCCCTCCCTGCACCATGAGCAACCCATGTCCGACGTTTTTCCCATGCGTGTTGGGCTTTGCTCTCCCGGAAGACGGAGAGCTGACGCCCACAGGCTTGCCAGGCATTCTCCCCAGGCAACTAGTATCAGGCACTCTCACTAGCATTGCTAGAGATTTGACAGCATAACCAGCGTCTTGCCCTGTCTGCAACAGCAGAACCTCCGTTACACTATTTGACATTCTGCAACTATCTGTACCCTGTGTCTCTTGCCAGCCCATGCACATGAGCAAGACATTTGGCAGACACATGGCACGCACCCGCGCATCATGCCTGCTTGACTCGCAAAGTTACACGGTTGCCTGCGTAAATGGCGGCAACCTCTTGCCTGCTTGACGTGACTGCCTGTTTGGCAGTCTTTTATGCTATCAGGTGCCTGTTCCTCTAGTATTGTATTCTTCTGTCAACTGAAGCACTATGGACCAGCTTTCAGGCCTGCACCCTTCTTTGCTCTGTTCAACGTTGTGTGACTTTTCATCTGGCAGGCTCGCCTGCTCGCTGCCCACAGCACCACCGCACTTTCAAAGCCCCCACTGATCTAATGCTGCTTAAAAGTCCCCTAAACTTTGAACCTGCCCTCAACCTGAACTTTGTGTATCCCAGGCAACCTTTTGCCCTTCTTACAATCTGCGGCAAGGCATTCGTGTGCATCACCTGCCACCACCACCACATGCTCAACCTGCCTAGTTATGTGCTCACTCACCTGTGCGCTTCTGCTGTGCTTTCAACCTCTTGCAGCAAGGTTACGCGTTTGCCTATGTGCGCTATGAAGAAGACGGTGAGTCGCCAAACGACTGCATGTACTTTCTAGTTCTGGAAAGGGCGCGTGTGGTGAAATTGAAATTAAGCAGCATGATGACCAGGGTGCACTTTGAGCTCATTATTTCTTGGATTTGTTTGAATGACCCCTTTCTTAGAGGAGGTTAAGAGTGTAAGGGTAGCTGCAGGTGATGTCGCTTACACCATTAGGATGGTTTGGACGCTACTTCTGTGCTGTTAACCTGCGGCCTTTGGCTGCTCCTCCTTTTTGTAACCTCGAAATGCTTGCCATGCTGAGGATTGCTCGTTGCTCATTGTTGAGCTCTGTTATTCTTAAGTCATTGATCAAGACGCCAAGAAGCCTGACAAAGTATTGTCGTGCGGAATGCCTGCAATTTTTGTTTTGACAACTTTGGATTAATGCAGTATGGAGTATGGTCCTAAAGCTCACCTAACTTACACAAGTAGTCGCGATCATGTACAACGACTCTGATATTGTGAATAATAGGTTCTAGTTTTTCTGTCTAGAATACTGGGGCATGACTTTGTGAGAGAGCGTACGGATGCTCAGTTTAGAGCAGTCGATGAACAGGCTGGGTCTTCTGCTGGTCTATCTTAGTCCATTTCATGTTTCTTTGTGGTATCTAACAGGGGATTACATGATTAGGAAGCTTGATGGCATGGAGTGGGGCTACAAGAAGCGCCCCCTACGCCTGCAGTGGAGCAAGGTAAGTGCTCAAAAACACGACGCACATCTACGCACCATGATGCTGTGTTGTGCCCCCTTCGCCTGCAGCAAGGCAAGTAAAAAACACATGACACCCAGCTTTGGAATGATGGGGCCTGAAGGCATGTGTGGATAACACATGGAAGCCCCCGTGTCTTACCCCCCAGCTTGTTGTGTGATGCTATGTGTGCCACATGTAACATGTGCAGCAGGACTTTAAGCACAGTATTGCACTCAGCATATCTTTCAAGTTTCTAGCTTGTAGCTGAAAACAGCTCCCTTCCCCTCTCGGCACACACGTTTGCACACACTCACATAAACACACATACACGTACACATACAAGCACACAGATGCATATACACACATACAAACAAGCACAGCACCAAAATGCACAGATGAAGGAAGCTGACCGTCAGCGCCATGTGAGGCCGACCACAACACTTTTTGTCGTGAACTTTGATGCAAGCCGCACACGCACGAGAGACCTGGAGCGCATGTACGAGAAGTATGGTGACCTCACGCGAGTTGAGATCAAGAAAAACTACGCCTTTGTGCAGGTGCGCCTTCATACTGCTGTTTTCCTGAAATATAGCAGGCATCATTTTTATTGTGGTTTTAACAGTAACCGATCTAACAATCTTCGACTGTGATCCTGTTTGACAGCCAGTTCCGCAGTCATCATTACTTGTTTTCATTGCGCTTGCTCACTCCTAACCCAGATTTGCTTCATTGGTGTGCCCGAAAATGCTTGCAGCTGCACATGATTTGTGCTTTGACATGTGTCCAACAATTCGCAGTATGAAGCGCTGGAAGATGCTGAGTATGCGCTGAAAAAGACTAATGCTACAGTGCTCAATGGTCGGACCATTTCTGTCGAGTTCTGCCAGAATGAGGTGCGGCACGTGAGTGGTGTATATCTATGAGTGTTCCTGTGTGTGTTTGCATCCCTCGGCTTTTTGTAATCGCCGCTCAAGAATGCATATTCTTGCTTACCGTAGGGATACTGGTAGTTTTGCGAGTAAATACTTGTTTACGGTACAAAAAGTATATAACCCCCCTCTGATTATTGTTTTTTGGTGGGGGCGGTGACGGGGCGGTGGTTTAATACCTATTTATTTCTAAAGGGGGGTGTTTGTGGGGCGTTAGCGGAAATTCAAGTTTTTAGGCAGTGCAAGCGATGAGTGGTCAGGAAGTCTTCCGATGAGTGGTCAGGAATTCCTGCACTCATCTTCCCAGCAGTCCCTGATCCCCCAACCCCAGCTCCGCCTGCCCCTGCCCCTGCACCCCCAGCCCCAGCCCCAGTTCCGCCTGCACCCGTTGCACCTGTCGGGAAGTTCCAGCAAGGGGGGGGCGGTTGCAGTACAAAACTGTAAAAATGAATTCATTTTTAAGGGGGCCAGTTGCACATTTTGTCCATAAAATAGTAATTTTTCTAGGGGGCGGTGGATCCATGGACGTACGGTAGGTTACTTGCAATGTTCAATTCCCTGTCAATGAAAGGTACCCAAATAATCAAGAAACTATATTTTGGTGCAGGTCTTGGGTTCAAATCCCTGCCAAAATGCACTCTTTTCTGTAGTTTATAGCTTTTTGCCGTCACAAATGGGGCGACCCAAGAATATGCAAACCCTCTCAGGAAGGTTACAACAGTGAGGGGAACACACAGAACTGCCCCAAAACTTGCAAAAACCTATTATTATACGTTAATTTGGCGGACCTCGCAAGGCCCAAATATTTGCGAATAAGCTATCCTAATTATTTGGGCACTTTGCAACAAGTAAGAGTTGCAATACTTTAGTATCCCTACGGTAGCATTTGGGCCATCCATAAGTAAATATTGATGGCCTTGGAACCCCCCCCCTTAATTAGTAAACATTTCCTCAAACATATGCACACCACATGTATCCATGCACATACACACAGAAAACACACATGCCACATGCCCCTTCCCCATTTTCCCCCAAGAACAGCTACATGCCCATATACATGTGCACACACAGGCTCCAGGAGGCAGAAGTGCTGCACGCAGCCTCTCTCCAGTAAGAGGACGCCGTGGCAGGTTAGTCTAGCATATCGAGCACGACTGCACTGATTTACGCAGGCATTAGGAAAGTACTCCCCACATTACTTAAGGAAAAGGAGCCACTTTGGTATTGGGTACCGTAAAACTCCTTCACCACAGAGAACACGGAAAAGGATCAGTGAGGATCAGGAAAGTTGCAGGCTTGGCCTGAAACTGGCTCCTAAGAGTTGACCTCATCCGAAAGGTGGCTGATTAAGTGGTCAAAGGGGGGGAAATTAAAGACGTGGATTAAGTATTAAGTATCTTCATGTTTAATGAGGTGCTGCGATTGTTTGAAAGGTGGATGCTGCTATGCTGTTGTGGAGGGGACAATTATTGTCAGGGACCATACCCACCTGTCACATCCAGCACCTGCACTTCCAATTTATCGTAGGTCCATTAGCCGGTCGCGATCTCCCCCTCCCCGTCGAGCACGGTCCCCCACCCGATCACGCTCACCTGTGGGCCGTGATCGATCTATCAGCAAGTCTCCAGTCCCTCGACGAGCGTAAGTATGGGCTCCTTCATGGTTTAGCCAGAATGGACGCAGGCTCCTAATTCTTAATCCTGTGCTCACGCTCACGATACAGTGCGATGCCATCCAATTCACATCAACACATATCTTTCCCCTGATTCAACCTCACAGGCGCTCTATCTCCCCTTCACGATCTCCAGTTGCTAAGAGGCGCTCTGTCAGCCGCAGTGTTTCTCGCTCACCTCCCACAAAAGCTCGCAGCGTGAGCCCATAATACTTGTGCTTCTGCATGTATTAATGTGTTGCTTGTATTTCTGGAATTGGTGGGTCTGGGAGTTTGCATATAGGTAGTAAAGTAACATGCCATGGTCTAACAATTACAGCATAAAAAGGAAAGAATACTGTTACGGGTTGAGCTACATGACATTCCACCAGGTTAGACAAAGGAGAGAAGAAAGAAGATTCTCTCAGGCCCAACGTCATGAAAAAGCAAGAAGCGGTGAGAGACCGGTGTACACACTGCTGCCAGCAACACGGCTCGGCCGTGCAAGACATATCCTTAAGAATTCCAGCAAGGATTCAAGTTGCAGCACTTCTCTCGCCATGACCACCACGAAGAGAGGCAAAGTGTTGCTTTGTAAATTGAAAAGTGCACAGTGAAATCATATAAGACGAGGAAAAGGAAGGTAAGCGAATCAAAGTTCTCTGGTAGGTAAGGTTACATGGTAGGTAAGGTTACATCGCTATATATGCCTCAAAGGGCTTCTCAGCGGAAGCTTGGAAAAGGCCTAAAATCACGCCTGGCTAAACAAAAGAAACAGGAGCTAGAGGAAGCGTTTTTCAGGACGTGTGAATAAGAAGCCTCTTGAGTAGTCAGAAGCAGGAAACGAGAGGCTGCCTGAGAGAGCCTCACAAAACCAGGATTGCCAAGAGAACGAAGTGCAGCGGAGCAGAAGAGAGAACAAAGGACCCATGCAGCCAAAAAAAACAGCAGAAGAATCTCTCTCTCCTCAACTGCCCACCCCACCGTCTCACCCAGCTACAACAGACCAGTCCAATGCTGTCCTCAACAACTCACCAATTGAAACCGTGAGCCAGGGCATGCCTCCTGGCTGTGAAGGGAGCCGGTGCCTGACTCGCCAGGAGCAGGTAGCAAGCTACAGCCGGGCCCTGGTTGTGGCTGCTGCCACGGCTACCACGCTGAGGGCTCCCTTTTTTCTCACCGTACCGGATCATGGTAGGGGGGTCAATTGAGTTACTGAGGAGAAAGTGCCGGTGTACAATTTGCTCCTCCACCAAAGAAAAGGATAGAAGAGAGTTGCAAGGAGATTGCCTTGTAGAAAAGAAAAACTACGCAGGCAGCAAAACTGTATGCACATGTACGGTATCAGCAAAGAATGGTACAAGACTGTGGAAAGTGGTTTTCACCTCCTTCTTTGTTCCCACAATAATTATCAATTATCAGCTTGCAGAGTATGCAGGGCAGGCAACCTGCATACTCTGCTTAGAACAATTCTGTCAAAATATAATCTCTGAAGGAGTGGTCAGTGGGAGCACGAGGAATCAGGGTTTCACATGAGCAAGGTGTGAAAGATACCGATCAGTGTTGAATACATACACAGCACATGCAACTTGAGGCGTCCTATACAGTAGAGATTAGAGACCGTGTGAAACAGGAGCACTTCTGGTCAACAGGAGGGTGGTGTTGAAAAACACCGTTTGTTTTGCTGCTGGTGTGCTGGGCAAGAGGGGAGCACCCTGAAACTCAGGCACACAGAGGGAGGGAGTGCTTAGGCACGCTCTCCCCTGATGCGGCGGGCCAGCTGGATGTCCTTGGGCATGATGGTGACACGCTTGGCGTGGATGGCAGCCAGGTTGGTGTCCTCGAACAGGCCCACCAGGTACGCCTCTGCGGCCTCCTGCAGCGCCAGCACGGCGCTGGACTGGAAGCGCAGGTCGGTCTTGAAGTCCTGGGCAATCTCACGGACCAGGCGCTGGAAGGGCAGCTTGCGGATGAGCAGCTCCGTGGACTTCTGGTACTTGCGGATCTCACGCAGCGCCACGGTGCCGGGCCTGTAGCGGTGAGGCTTCTTCACACCACCGGTGGCGGGGGCGGACTTGCGGGCAGCCTTGGTGGCCAGCTGCTTGCGGGGGGCCTTGCCTCCGGTGCTCTTGCGAGCGGTCTGCTTGGTACGGGCCATTATATGTGTGTTGTTGGATGAGGATGTTGGATTTGAATTGGACTTGCCAGAGAGCAGTCGTTTTTTAAACTTGCGATTGGCTTCACAAAGCTGGTCCTGGCGAGCCGTGTACTTGGGATCAGCAGGACCAACGTGTGTTTGCACGCGTGAGAACATACAAATCCCTGTTCACAGCAGAGGAATGCAATTAACAATTTCATTCTCTACACCAACACTCAATTAAACATGTCTGGACGCGGAAAGGGAGGCAAGGGATTGGGCAAGGGAGGCGCCAAGCGCCACCGCAAGGTGCTGCGTGACAACATCCAGGGCATCACCAAGCCCGCCATCCGGCGTCTGGCGCGCCGTGGCGGTGTGAAGCGCATCAGCGGCCTCATCTACGAGGAGACCCGCGGCGTGCTCAAGGTGTTCCTGGAGAACGTTATCCGCGATGCCGTGACCTACACCGAGCACGCCAAGCGCAAGACCGTGACCGCCCTGGACGTGGTGTACGCCCTCAAGCGCCAGGGACGCACCCTGTACGGCTTTGGAGGCTAAGCAGCTGGACGTCGGGGATGGAGAGGGTGCACTCCTCTTCTTTCCCTCTCCAGCATGCTCCCACAGCAGCTGCAACAAAACAAACGGTGTTTTTCAACACCACCTCCACCTGTTGTGTTTCTGCTGGCTTCTTCAAGGGTGGATGTGGGTTGCCAAAAGTCACACTCAACAAGCTTTTGGGTGTGTTCTAAACGTCCTCTCGAGTTGCTCCTTGTCAGAATGCTTCTGTTTCCCACACATGAACTGCTATGTTCCCTTCACATGCCTGCCTTTTGCCGGCAGCCGTGCTCTAAAAAAGCTCTATAAATGACTTAGAGAGAGTGCCTAAGACAACCTCTATGTGAGCATCTTCTTTCCTCGCATCTACCTTCCTCTTTCTCTTAAATATTCCCAGAGGGGGTTGACTGAGGAAATGCCTGAAAATGTGCCCTTTTTGCGCTCTGAATCCTGCCATTCACTGCCCACTCAGCCAACTGACACCATCCTGGCTTTCAATGAAAGCTGATATTGTAGGCTGCACGAGGATGTGCTTATATCCATGCAAGTCACAGTGTGCGCAAATTGACGGGGGTCAAAGCTCATCTTGACTGCCCAAACCCTAATTGGTGCCTTTCTATGGGAAAACAGCACATGTTGAGCCACATCACCACGCACTTCATCTTTTCACTTAATTTTTTTTGCAATCATATTTGTTTTTTACAACAACACCATACCACACAAAAGTATGCCATTTGGTGGAGTGGGTGATCTGCTGTGAAGATTTTGTGGTGAAAAGTGGGGTCCACGCCACGGAAAATCAGACACATGCGCCCTAAGTTGCTATGTTCAAGCTTAGGTGCAAATAAAAATTCAGAGCACGCCTGCCTCTGGGTGCTAAGCTTAAACATAGCAACTTAGGTCGCACGTGCTCAATCCACATTTTGAAAAGACCCTTTTTTTTGGCTCAGTCAGCCCCCTCTGAAATATTCCTCTTTGATATTGGCGGGGGTGTGTATGCTCCAGCTTAGAGACCTTATGAGAATTTGTGCGTACTCAAGCCCCTGAACTTCCATTTGTGTTAGGTATGTACCATTCGTATGTGCAGGTTTTAACAAATTCAGTAAACTAAGCCCTGTCCAAATTTTCTAGTTTTGCAGGACAGATGTGGAAAGGAACGAGGTCGAAATAACAAGGTCTTGCAGTCCTGGCCCTGCTTTTATGCTTTTTACTCACTCCTCTGCGAATGTTTTGGGCACGTAAGGACCATTGTCATGACACTTTTCATACTTGATTGCCTGTGCGTTCTTCTATTCCACTTATTATGTCAGTCAATCAGTCGCTCCAGTTCCAGGCCTGTGTGTTTCACGTGTTATGTCAATCAATGCACTCTTGTGAGCCTTTGCATTCATGCACATCGAATCGATACTGTTTGGACCTGTGTGGGAAGAACAAGGGATAGGGAAGGTGGCCAGCCTGAGCATGGGCACAAGCTTAAGCTCTTGGTTTGGAATGTGCATGGCATTGGGGGGCGCTCTGCTGATGCTAATACAGAGCTGAAAATAATTGATGTTTGCAGCATGGTTAAACTACATGATATTACTGTGCTGCTTACAGAAACGAGAACAAGTGATGCACCTAGGTTGTTCCAGCACTTGCCTGGCTTTACTGTCCACAACATTCAGTTAGATAGGGGAAATGAAGGCAAGAACGGGCATGTAATCGCTGTGCTCGTTGCTCCAAGCTGCTCTGATTATGTGCGTGTGCTTAAAACTAGTGAAAACGTGCAGCCAGTGCATATGGATGCAGTGTGACAGGAAAATGTTTTGGCTGGAGGAGGATATGATTGTGGGTGCTGCGTACATCAATCCGCAAAGTCGTGATTTATTTCCTGTTCGTGCCGTTCAAACTCATTTTACTGACCTGTTTGAGGACACGCTTGGTGCTTTTCAGGTGTCTCCTAATGTCGTACTGTACATGTGTGGTGACTAACGCCCATGTGGGGGAGCTGAATGAAGTGAGTGACGTGCACACTGGTTTTGTTTGGGATTGTCCTGAGGTTCTTGAGACTAGGAGATATGTGTGCAACAGTGTGAACAAGGCAGGTCAGTTGTTAGTTGATCTAGCTGCTGCAACGAGTATGGCTATTGCGACTGGGACCAGTCATTGGAGATGATAGGCAACCCTCGTTTACTGGAAATTATGGCGACAAAAAGAGCCGTCCTGATCATGTGCTGCTGTCTCCGGCTTTGTACAAACTTGTGTGTTCGTTTAAGATGTGGGATACGTGTGCTTTTGATCATGCGGCTTTGAGTACAGAGTTCAGAGTGAATGCTGTGGGAGGAGAAAGTGCGAATACAAAGCACCACGTGTGTAGGATTGATTGGTCAGTGTGTCAACAACCTGGTTTTGCGTTGGCAGCATGAGAAGGCTCACGTGTATGCTAGGCATATCTCGGAAAACATGGAGTTGCTAGCCCAATTTGATGAGGCAGAGAGAGCTGGCGAT
>Ga0307942_1000364_pt1 | contig 30526 bp, 27 predicted proteins | sample OrgLakmetagen175_FD_201846 | JGI IMG/M metagenome (GOLD analysis project Ga0307942, IMG submission 201846) | Saline water microbial communities from Organic Lake, Antarctica - #175 | ecosystem: Environmental > Aquatic > Non-marine Saline and Alkaline > Saline | place: Antarctica: Organic Lake... | reverse complement strand
GGGAGGAAAAAGTGCTCAGACAGTATAGACCATTCCTTGCAAAGACTAAGGAGAAGGAGCCACTTTGGTTACCGAGCACCGTACATTCCTCCACCACATAACAAAGAGGGAGGGTGGACTGAAATGATTAAAATAGGAAGATGGACGGAAACGATGAGGTTTAAGGAACACTGCAAAGGCGGGTTACGATTCTTTCTCTTTTTACGGATTTGTTGAAACACGCACTAAGTGCGCCGACGATCTTGCTACACTTTGTTGGACACTACCACTACTTGCAGGCAAAACAAGGAGCTTAACAAAGAGCGTGCACAAGAGCTCATCGACAAGACGCTCACTGAATTGGATGCCTTGATTGCGACTGTGCCTGAGGACATTGTGGCCAATAGGTGTGGGAGCGCTTTGAAGTATCCTGCATGACTGATGGCTTTTTTGTTCCGAACGCTACCACAACTGGGCCACAGCCAGCTAGTGCCGTACCATACTACACTGCTATACACTGCTATGCTGCTATCTATCCTTACTGAATGTTACTACAGCTGGGCCACAGCCAGCTGGCGCCGTACCATGTTGTGTCCCCTCAAATAAACCCTGCTTTAAATATTGCTGCTTTACCCCCCCCCCTCCCTTTTGCCCTGCTATACTCATTTACTCGTTTTATTGGCGGGAATCTGCCTGAAGTGGGCACACCTAGAAAGGCTTTTCCGTCAAGCATACTGAGCCGGAATACTACTACCGTAACTCTATGATATGACACAGCTTTCAACTCGACTGTTATTTTTGCAGCCGAAATGTCTTAGAAGTGGCGCGGAAGAAAAGCTTGGCAGGGATAGAGACGGGTAAAGACGGATCTGCTGCTTCGATGGAGCCAGACTTGATGGCGCCTTAACCGTCGTGGTTTTGCTGACAAGCTCTGATTACTTAGTAGTATCGGATGTAGCCATCCCTCAGAATTTCTAGTGACGTGATTTACACTTTTAAAAGTCGGATACTGCGGGTTTCTGCAGAGCAGACGGGCATCTAAAACTAGATGCCCTGAGCAAATTGCATTTTTGTTCCAGACTCCCTCGGACGTGTGTGTCACATCAAAACGAGCCTTGCTTCTTTAGATTAGATCACTGACAGTTTCTCTTCATTGAGTGTGGAAATCGGTTTTTTGAGCTAATACTTACTGATCAGGTGGTATTGGTTGTTGTGCTGAGTCTATAGGAGAGCTCTGACGAGGGGAGACACGAGGTGGGTGTGTGTATGTCCTCCTGCCAAAGGTGCTTCTGTAATGGATATGGAGTGATGAGATTTGCTGCGCCTCCTACAAGGGTTACAAGAAAAAGGCCTTCAGTCAATACGCTCGACTGCTAGCCGACTGCTAGCCGAGATTTGCTGCGCCTCCTACAACGCTGCTCTCCTGACGCTCTGCTGCTTTGTGGTGCCGAGCTTATCCAGTAGTGGGATTGTGTGTGTGCTTGGTGTTGAGGCTGGCAGGAGCCTGATGTGGATTTCTTGCTTCTTATCTTCCGATTGTTGGATTATGTTGCGTTGTACCTTCATTTGTACTGAATGTGAGACATGACGAGACAAGTACGTAATTCTATGCCATTATTTGACGCAGACATTATTTAATTGAGGCATGACAAGTTGATCAATATGTACAGTAACCATACATATGTACGGTAGCCGTAACAACCCGCAAACCAAACTGCTTGCTAAAGACAAAAAATTAAATTTAAACCAGTGGGAGGTTCACCTGATTGAGTTTAAATTATGAGTTTAATTTAAGACACTAGACCTGATGCTTAACTCCAAAAAGCAAAAGCACAGCACAGCATGTTTATGGCCAACGTAAACAGACAAGGATATAGGGAAATCAAGCGTCACGTGATCCTCGTTGGAGCTATGGGGACTATCTACAAAGACTATACAGACAAACCTCCGGCAGACCTTAATCTGGATTACCATAAGATGAAAAATTGACGCAAATTGAACGAACACTCCATCAGACATGCATCTGCACTCATAAAAACAAGGTATGCACTGCAATACAACACAAGCAACAACAGTCAAGGGTTGGGTCCGGGTGCTATGGCACACAACCCCCCTGGCTGACCCACATTTATTTCTATTTATTGTTTGCGCGGTGGGGGATTGCTTGGTGTGGGCACCTAAGTAACCCCCTCCCTTAATCATGCTGGCTGTGTCATCACTACCAGTGGAGCCTTTTCTTTTCTATTCTTTGTATGATACGTAATAATACTTACAATCGGGGGTGACCTTTAGCCAGGTTTGGCTGATTGGCTGCTGAAAGAGAAAAAGTCTAGTGTTCTGCTAAGAAAGGAAATTATGAACAAGTTGATTGTTGACCTGTTGCAGCAAAAAGGGTTGGGCAGCTGATAAGTCCTCAAAATAAGGTTTAAACAAAAAGGAAAAATGCTTCCTCAGCTCACAAATCCGTTGGTCTTGGCAAACTAAAAGAGCATGCAATTCTGAACATGTTCATGCATCTTCACCAGGACACTTGTCACATACGCGAGAACCATCTTCAAGCCAAGCTGCTGCCTCAACTTTCAAAGTATGCGCACGCAAGCGGAATCTACTTATATTGCGCATGACATGTTTGGACAGATCAAGATGGAGATACCATGGTACATTAATCGGCATACGCTCATTTCTAGAAAAAGGGATGGCAAACCAAGAATGATAGGTGGCCAGTTTGTTGTTGTGCGTGTTGGGGTCCACCAACTCAGTGTCTCTCCAAACACCTCTCATCCTATGCTTCAAATCTGCAGTGAACTCTTGCATGGGAATAGCACGCCCAGTTTGAACAGCTCGTACATAAAATTCACGCTTACGCAGTTCTTGAAAAACGCTTAGCAATTGAGCTGTCCAGCAGGCACTTGAACGATGCTGTAGATTGAGATCAGCCTGGACTACCCTCCGCAAAGTATCACTGTTCGTATTAAGCATACTATTGAAAAGCTTGACAGCTGACCGAAATCAGTAGAATTGCGACGTTTCATGTCCACATTCTCGAAGTACAGCCCAATTATTAGTGGTAGACTGCTTCACACCTAACGTGCCCTTCAGAAAATGCAAATGAAGCGTAGAAAGCGGGCTAGAGAACTCCCTGCCTGCCTGCAAGAAACCAGTACCCCATACTTGACTACCATACATGCCAGCAGAAATTACATACATCTTAGCGAGCCACAAAGAATTGTGCGGCCTGTCTGCCAAAGCGTGTTTACGCACAAACCTAAAAATCCTATAGGCAGAGGCAAGAAAAGGACAAGAAAAGGAATTTTGTACAAAAGCAAGCTCTGGGAAAAGCAGGCTGGAGCACTGTTGATCCAGTCATACATCTCACACGAATTCACGCACAGTCTTCCAACACTGGGCTTCATAAAACAGGTTCATCCTAATTCTGTAAATGTTCAATCAATGACCTGCCGCACTCAAAGCTGCGGCAGTGGACAGTGTGCTGCAGCTAGGGCGTGTGACATATAAGACCAGCAGTCCAGCAGGAGGGATCACATGAATGTATACTCAGATCCGCTTTCAGCACCCTGCTTCAAGTCTCACTGTTCGACTAAGGCATATATGATTTATCATATTATACAACTTGACAACAGACTTGAACAGTAATACTGCAGTTGCTCAATTCCACACTCCCTGAAGACAGCCCAATTCATGGTGGTACGCTCAACACTCAGCGTGCCCTTAAAGAATTCATGTGTCGCACTTGCAAATCACATGTGGACACCTTAAGTGGATAACACTCAGCTACCATATATTGTGTGCTGGAAAGTGGCTCTACTCGAAACCTGAGCCAAATACTAGAAAATGGGTCATAATGAGCAAGCTTTTCAAAAGCTCAGGGTAAGTGGCACTGCATTCCACAAGCGCTTAATCCAGCAGGGCGCAAGCTGCATTGAGAAGGGAGGAAAGGGAAGCCTTAAAGTTACATGATAGAACACATGACCTACTTGTTTGATCCATGCAACTTCTCTATGTGCCGCAGTGTGCCGCAGCTGATCGTGCAGCTAATTCAGTCATTTTGGAACGTGCAGCTAATTCAGTCATTTTGGAAATGTATGCACTGAAGCCTTTTAAGGAGCTGGGTCTTAATTCTCAAAGAGTTACTTGCTTCCAAGCTTCATGTTCATTCTGTCAATTACACTGCCAAACTTGTCCATACTAGACGCGCCCATTCCAGCACTGTCATCAGATTCTCAAAGAGTTAAGAAACTTGCTTTAAAGCTTCATGTTCATTCTGTCAATTATACTGCCAAACTTGTCCATACCAGACGTGCCCATTCCAGCACTGTTATCAATCTCTCATCAGGATACAGTGTCAATTCAAGCCTGCAACCCTCCTCTTTTTCTTTTCTCTTCTTTTAGTACCCGGTGCCAAAGGCGCTCCTTTTCCTCAATGAGCGTCGGGAGTGGTATTTTCACTGTCTGCGTAGTTCTTCCTCCTTTTTTCTTTGCAATTGCATTGGCCATAACAAGACATACTTTCTTAAGAAATAGGGAATTAAAACAGTGCCTAATTCCTATCCCCTCCTTTCTCTACACAACATAACATCTGATGTCGATAAGTCGATGCCAAGACAAAAAAGCACTCCGTCACAGGCTCAAATGATCGTATTGTCAGGGATAACTGCGCCTTTGGTGGCCATCACAAGGCCATCGCGCACGTAGACACCTGGATGGCCAGACACATTATTAGAGCATGTGCAAAGATTTCGCTGAGCACTGCAGGCACTGGCACAACATCTTTTTATTTTGCTGAGGCACAAAAGGTAACATTGTGAATACTTGATGCAAAGTACCTAAGACGTCAGCTACTGTGTTTGCTGCAATAGAAGTACAACAAAACCCGCTCAAAATCCGCCTGCCATGTTCATGTTATTCCTGTTTCCAAGAGAGAGGTTTACAAGAGAGATCAAGCCATCCGTCAAGTCTTTCCTTACCAGTGGATGCGTAATCCAGAGAGTTGAGCAATCCATTGCTGTTACTGAGCTGCAGACAGATTAATTGGGCAAGGAATGGTGAAAAATTCTCTGAACACAAAATTGACAGCATGTTGACCCTTTCAAATTGCCGAAGCAGCAAGACAAACTAAACAACAAGCAAGCTATCCCTTGCTGTTGCAGCTTCAGGCTTTAACATGAGCCTATCAACCACCAACTTTCAGACTGGCCTGGCAAAATTACTTTAGCCTTTTACACGTTCTGTTTTGCCAGCCAGTCGGCACAATCCTTTAATTTCTGGTTGTTCCTCTTGCCTGCCCCTGTGTTGCTCCCGTTGCCAAATAAAGAACCCCACACATCTCATGTTCGTAAGCCTAATGTTTAAGTCACCTGCACGTTTTTGCCGATTCGCACATTTTTGTCGATGATGGCTCCTTTGATAATTGATCCGGCACCTGAAGCACAGATCGGCATGATGGCAACAAAACAAGTTGTACAGCCATCACAGCCATTACAGCCATTACAAATGTAGTTCTATTTCGCTTGCATCGTGAGATGCATAGGGCTCTGTCATTATTACCAAGGGGAACACAACAACTCAGAGAAACGGGAGAAAACTTAAGACTAAAATATAGAAAAGAGGTGAGGGAGGGGGGGAAGTATGCTATAAAGAGAGTTGTGTTCTCCAAGGAATTAAAAGAATGGAGAAGGGAAGCAGAAACCGGAGAAAAGCAGAAAGTGAGAACATCTCACTTAATGCTACACTTCAAGAACCTGAGTTCAGGTGTTTCACACTGAACTCATAAGTTACAGCCATTTGGTGAAAAATCCAAAAGCACACCGTACTGAACATAACCTAGCAATATCTTTAAAAATTACTGGTAGGTGTTTGCAGCATGCAAATGATGGAGCATTCACAAAAGTTCACCAAAGGCAAGGAATGAAACCTGAAAACTCACCGATACCCAAAGGAATTGTAGGGCTGATGCTCTGGTCCGCCATTTTACACTCTTTCTCGTAGTAGTCACTGCCCATGACAATAGAGTTTTCAATGACCACGTCATCTCCTGTAGCAAAGCAGGAGCAAGTGTGTGAAATCTAGCAACGATAAGAGTAACCGCGCTCCCTACTTGATGCTCGTGGTAAAAGAACAAATAGAGGACGAGGGAAAGAGTGTTTCTGCGTGGATTATTAGGCAAGTAGGGATTTTCAACATACTATAACGCTATTAAACCCTGCAACAGACGCAGCCCTCGCTTGTTTCTGGAGAATCTGAACATGCAGATAAGTACATGCAAATAATTCACACCCTTCACAACATTTGCCATACCAACTACACTCCGAAGCCCGACGATGCTGCCATCAATTCTTGCATTGTTGCCAATAGTCACTCCGGGAGCAATGTTGGACCTTCCAGATTTCAAATGAAGATTTGCAGTTGATGTGCAGGTGTTCTTCTCAATGCTTTCATAAAAAAAATTAGGCACGTGGAAAAAAGTATTTGAATTGAGGCGTCCACTCCTGCAATACATCCATGTACCATGCCGTGTTTTGTCCAACACACACCTGCTTACTTTTGAAGCACCCATACAGCGCAGAGGGGGAAGTGCAATGGGAGCCTGTAGGGAGTATTGTAGAGCAGGTAAACAATCCTTTACAGAAATTAGCAGCAGCTCAAGAGCGCAACAGAGTGCCCTAAAGGTCTCCTTCAGATCCGATTACCTGGTAAACAAGCTGCTTAAAAGCAATGGGGTCAAAGAAAGGGGCGCTTGAGCTGATACCCCGCTGCCTGTAGTGCCACGTCAGGTTGCAGATGCTGATGAATAGTATACGAAAAGTGTGTGAAGGCAATGGGGTCAAAGAAAGGGCGCTTGAGCTGATACCCCGCTGCCTATACTGCCACGTCAGGTTGCGGATGCTGATGAATAGCATACGAAAAGTGTGTGAAGGCAATGGGATCAAGAAAGAGCGCTTGAGCTGGTACTGACACCCTGCTGCCTGTAATGCCACAGCAGGTTGCTAATACTGCTTGATAGTGTATTACAAAATTACAAGCAAATTGTGTGACGCTTGTAATGTGTGATGATTTATACAGGAACATAATACAGAGCTTATATTCCTGTATGAATCATTATAATACAGAGCTGATGATTCCTCAAGGATGCCTTTTATTTGCACTGCTATGGACTGCATGTTCATTTGCACACACTCTTTATGTTGGTCATATCATATCGTGTGTCTGCCACTAACCACGCAGGTCCTGTGTCCGTGCTCACTCACTCCCTTGATACAAACAGGAACATAAAAAAACAGAGCTGATGATACCTCAACGATGCCTTTTATCTGCACTGCTATGAACTGCGTGACATTTTTCACACAGTTAGTCGTCATCACGTCAAGCCATTTCATATCATGTTTGTCATTTCATAGGCATCTGGTTCATGTATCTGGTATCATGTTAGTCATTTCATAGGCATCTGGTTATGTATCTGGTATCATGTTAGTCATTTCATAGGCATCTGGTTCATGTATCTGGTATCAAGTTAGTCATTTTACATCGTGTGTCTGCCACTAACCACGCATGGGCCATATTTCTATGCTCATCACTCACTCCTTTGGACCACGGTTTTCCATGACGTCAAAGACTTCAGAGTTCGTCATCTCCATGCTGCAAGCAGTGGACCGACGCAATGGAAGAATGTCGGCACCAGGCTCGTCATTTGGCGAGCAATCAATGCAAGATTGTTGGCGTCAGGCTTGTCAATTAGCGAGCAATCAATGCAAGATTGTTGGCGGCGTCGGGCACGTCAATTGGCGAGCAATGCAGGATTGTTGTTAGCGTCATCAGGCACGGCAATTGGCGAGCAGAGGCTTGGCAAAAAGTGCAGATTGCTTTCGAGTTGAGCCCATTGAGTTATTGGACGCACCCCCTCTTATGCGTCCAAAATATGACTGGCTTATACCCCAACAATTGATGTACAGACTCTCACCAGAAGCCCTTTAATCAATGGATGCATTGAAATGTTGTTTATCCTTAACAGTTGGCTTCTACTCGGCTCACCTTGCATTATAGTAGTCCCTCACACTCCCTCCAACATCCCTCCAAGCGCCTTCCATCTAAGAGGGAAAAAATAGCAAGTGAGAGAAAGAAGGGTATTGGTAGAAACACATCATTGCTAATGATCATTTTCACAGCAAAAAGACACCTTTTGTTTATATGTGTGTGTGCTGCTGCGTGTTTGTGTGTGTCTGTGCATGTCAGTGTGCGTGCCGGTGTGTGTGCCAGTGTGTGTCGGTAAGTGTGTGTGTAGTGTGCCTGTGCCTGTGTGTGTCAGGCGTGTGTACGTGTGTGTACTATGTGTGTGTATGTATATGAGTGTATTATGTGTGTATATGAGTGTATTATGTGTGTATATGAGTGTATCATGTATGTATATGAGTGTACTATGTGTGTGTATATATGTGTGCACCAAGTTGCACATGCAGCATACCTGTAGTGCCTGGACTGCCAGTCCACTTTCAACCGCAAAAGGAAGGACATCGCTGCCAAAATCATTCTGCATCGCAGGTCACAGCCAAAACGCAACGCCTAGTAGTCTGCTACACAAGTCATCTTGAATTATGCAGGTCACGGCTGATCAGCTTTTTAACAAGTGTAATCTTAAGCCTTGTACAGATCCATACAAGCGTGATGCAAGACCAAATCATTATACCGTCAAATGCAGGTGGTGGCTGATCAGCTTTTTTAACAAGTGTGATTGAAGTAATCTTACGCCTTGTACAGATCCATACAAGCTTGATACAAAACCAGATCATTATATCGTCAAATGCAGGTGGTGGCTGATCAGTTTTTTTAACAAGTGTAATCGAAGTATTCTTAAGCCTTATACAGATCCATACAAGCATGATACAATACCAGATCATATATTGTCTACAATTCTGGAGCCGTCTTATCTTGCCTTCTGCAGTGCAGATGTTCTGTGCCCTATTGATATATGAGAAGTGCATGCAAGCTCCATAGCATTCCTGTGTCGTGGTTATGAATTCGTAAATCGTAGAAGGGAGTAGCCAATGTGTAGCAGCGCTTTGTAAAAGGCCTAGGCATACTCTTTGATTCAGATTTGTATTCCTATATGAATCGCTACATTCGTCCCACCCTCTTGTGGCTAACGTCCTCGTAGACAACAACTCACAACACCCGAATCCCTGAAGGTTTTACATGAATGGCATTGACTGCACTTCGGGACGACTTAGACCAAAAACTGCGTGCGCGAGAGCTCGAAATAGGGACCTCAAGAGGTGAGGAGCGCCCGGACCCGTCCTTCAATACCAATGTATGCAGCAAGCTTGAGCACGACAGGCTTAACGCAGGATAAGTAAGCAGACACTTACTAGGTCTCGCTTCTTCTCCAGCACCTCAACCTGTGGTGCCAGCAAGCAACGGACTGTTGATTCCATACATTTGCAAAAGGTGAATACAATGAATACAGTGAATACAATGAATAAAATGATGATGACCTGAGGTAATTGGCCCAGGGTAGACACCAGTATTACAGGTGAGCATGTTTAGGGTTGGCCAGAACCATATATACACACACACATAAATATATATACATGTACCTACGATACTTTTGGCGGGGAGACCACCAAATTTTTGGTCATATACGGTATACGGTGTATATATAATATATACGGTTCTGGCCAACCCTAAGCATGGTGAGTGTGTTTCTTGGGCCTTTTTTGTCTGCTGGTAATAAAGGAGTTTTACTGTACTCGGTACCAAAGTGGCTTTCATTTCCTTATTCAATGTGGGGAGTGGTTTTCACTGGTTGCACAGTAATTCTTTTTTCGTTTCCTTGTGTGTTGCTTGCACTAACTCCAGCACATTGAGCATTTTGAAGCAGGCATGCCATGTATTGAGACAGGGATGGAACGCTCCTGATCCCAGTTAGTTTGAGTGAGTTATCTCCGTTATTTTTTTACTGGGGTGGAGGGTGGAGGAGCTCTATGATACTACATGGTGCCAATAAATAAGTACATGCCTCCTTTTATTATTCCTTCTTATAATGTGGGCAGCGTTGTGTCTCTGCTTGCGTGGTTTTTCCTGTTTCTGTTTGACTGGTTTCACAGTGCATCTCCAAACTCGTGAATGATGCGACAATCCCTTGCTTGTGCCTTATTTCTGTTGTTCTACTGTCTTGAAAGAGATCTACAGCACGTGGTACCTTAACAACTGCAGCTTTGCTATCCTTGATTGACGTGCGTGGATTGTATTCACTGCCTCCGTATTCTGTCTATAATTTTGTGTTTGACGCCACAAATGCAATTGCACACATAGCTGGGATTGCAGGCTGTGCAAGTTATAATTGATTTGTTTCTGATGCCACAATACAATAATTTACATGGCTGGGACTGCGGGCTGTGCAAGTAAGTACATTGCAGGCCGTGCAAGCTAGTACATTGCAGGCCGTGCAAGTAAGTACACTGTAGGCAGTGCAGATAAGTACATTGCAGGCTGTGCAGGTCATAATTCATTCGTTTCTGATGCCACGAATGCAATAGCATACATGGCTGGGACTGTAGACTGTGCAGGTAAGCACATAGCAGCTGTGCAAGCAGGTACCATCTCAGTGCCTACCAAAATACTCCGCCTGAAGATGTAAATGCCCGTGCTTCCAATGTAGGGCTTGCTCTCGACATCGGGCTGAATATGCTTCTGCTCTTCGACTTCCTGGTATGTGTAGCAGCCAATCGAGGTGCAGATCATGGGTGTAATGTATTGATTGTGAGTTTGAACATTGCACAGCAGCCTAGCTTGCAGCAGCTGCTGCCAATCTTACAATCTGGTACAACCTGGGAGCTGGTAACTTTTACATTGCTGACAGTAACGGTGAACCATAATTTTAACGTTCGGGACTGATTTTCACTGCCTGCGTAGTTTTTCTTTTTTTCTTTTCTTCAGTTTAACTCTCTGAAAGCCGTCTAACTGTGTGCTTTTATACCAGGAGGACTGTATGCCTGGTGTCCCCTGACCCTGCAGAGAGGTAAATACTGCCAGAAGCATTCATCAGCACTCACAATGTTCTTGTCAACAATCCGTGGATCTCCAGCAAATGCTGCTGCTGCCTTCACACCTGCAGGGAAGAGAGTAAACACTTTTTATTTGGTGTTTGATGAAGATTGCTGCCTTCACGTCTGCATGAAGAGTTTGAAAGCTCTGTAAATGAAGTCTGAAGGTCTCTAAAAAAAGCCACATGCACTGGAAACCACGCTGGAAGCCTGTGCAACTAGAAGAATTGAAAGGAAATTTTAAAAGCAGGCAGAAACGGACACATGCAGGCACAAATACTGAAGGTTTGCAGTTCATTGAAGCATGGTGCAACCGACAGAAGAAAGCAGTAAATATGATTCCCATCCAACCTGTCAGAGACTGCTTTTTTTGCAACGAAAAGCAAAGAGAACAGGCAACGGGCAACAGGAGGAGGAGGAGAAGGTAGATAGGTAGTTAAGGTATGTAGGTAGGGTTGGCCAGAACCATATACATACGATGTATATACGGTATTATTGGCAGGAAAATCACCAAACATACGGGCATATATGGTGTGTATATACGGTTGTGGCCAACCCTACATATATGAAACAGGGAAAAATAAAAAGGAGCTCAAAAGCAGAAACAACGCAGGAGGCAAGGAATGCAACACAAGCGTCATTCCTCACCCCTTACTGCTCACCACTCCTCAACACTCAATGATCGTCACTCGCTGCCGATAACTCGCTGCTCATCACTCCTCAAACACTCAATGGTCATCACTCACTGCCGATAACTCGCTGCTCATCACTCCTCAAACACTCAATGGTCATCACTCACTGCCGATAACTCGCTGCTCATCACTCCTCAAACACTCAATGGTCATCACTCGCTGCTCATCACTCGCTGCTCATCACTTTTCAAACACTCAATGGTCGTCACTCGCTGCTCATCACTTTTCAAACACTCAATGGTCGTCATTCACTGCTAGGGTTGGCCAGAACTGTATATCTGTACCGTATATGACCGTATGCATGGTGATTTTCTTGCTAAAAACACCGTGTGTACACCATATATGCCTATAAATGTATGGTTCTGGGCAACCCTACTCACTGCTCATCACTCGCTGCCCGTCACTCCTCACCACTTACTGGTCTTTTTAAATTGCCGCAGCTGCTCCTGCGTCAAGGCAAACCCCTCCTTGGCCTCACCCTTTGGCTGCAAAGTCAGACAAGCAAAACATATAAACCTGAGGTTTGAATTACAACTTACGAAGGGACTCAGACAAGCGAACAACCAGCAGTCTGACCTTCGATCTAAATTTAAACATAAGGAGACGCTCATGCATGTAATGGAGCTAGCTTCCTGGGATCTCAGTGCGGCACTCACCTTCTCTTTGTAATCAACAATCCACCAGGCTTTGGCATTGCCATCTGGGAGGAGCTCTGTGTCAATACTTTGCACCTTTGAATTTTGTGCATGTGTGTGCACAAGTGAATGTAGTAGAGCAATAAAGGAAGCAAGGTGTTTGCGTTTAGCAGGTATGTGATGTGTGGTCGCCTACCTGTTTCAGAGCTACGTAAATACATTAGAGAAAGCAAATCAAGTTTCAAGGTTCGGATGGATTTTTCGGATGGAAGATATGGAGCACACATGCGTGCTCATTGAAGTGTTGCTTGAAGCGTTGTCAGAAACACTTTGCTCCACAAGCGTACAGACCTTACTTACCTTGCAAATGCCCATTCTATCGGTTTGTTCTTCTGCAACAGGCTGGCACAAAACTGTGATGTCTGCAGTTTGCAAAATAAGTCAGGATGTTGAAAAGGCACAAGTTGTCGCGCTCTACAGTAAGGCTCATTATTGCTGGCCGAGTGTGGAGTGTGGGTCCTGCATATATACTTGCCAAACTTGCTGTATGTACTATGACAAACCACAAAGCAAAATAAGACGCCGTGTTTTCAATGACCCCTTAAATGGACTTTTTTTGAGGAGCCAGGGTTACTGCGGCTTGATAAAAGGGGCTGTTGTAGTCCTTTTTTTCCCAAACAATATCATCATATCACCTACCCTCTCCCAAATTTATTTGTTATCTCGCCTTTCCTCCCTCTATCATTTCATCATTCTTCCCTCTCAAACACCATCCATCAGTCCATCAGTCCCACCTGTATCATATCACCCGACAAATTATCTGTTTTCTCGCCTTTCCTCTCTCTGTCATTTCAACATTCTTCCCTATCAAACATCCACACCCACACCCACACCCACACACAAACACTATCCATCATCAGTTCAACAGTCCCACCTGCATCATGAGCACGGTGAGCGGCTTCTGCCCAAGAAAAGTCTGTTCGGTACTACGTAGAGCAAATGAGAAGAGGCAGTGCAAGGTGAAGCAGGGTTGGCCAAAACCATACAAGTAAGCATAATACTAAACGTTCCTTTTTTTAGTGCTTTTACCAGGGTGGTTTGTACCCTAGTACTCTTCGGTACATTTTTCCTTTCTGTTTTCACCTTATTTTGAAGGTCACCACCCATTGTAACCATTGTAACCATTGTACCCTTCGATACTACGTGGAGCAGATGAGGAGAGGCGGTGCAGGGTGAAGCGATTCTTTTTATTCCTTGGTAATAATGACAGAGCCCTATGCATCTCACGATGCAAGCGAAATAGAACCATTGTACCCTTCGATACTACGTGGAGCAGGTGAGGAGAGGCGGTGCAGGGTGAAGCGATTCTTTTTATTCCTTGGTAATAATGACAGAGCCCTATGCATCTCACGATGCAAGCGAAATAGAACCATTGTACCCTTCGATACTACGTGGAGCAGGTGAGGAGAGGCGGTGCAGGGTGAAGCGATAAGTTTCACTGGATCTTTTATGATGTTGCATAGCTGTAGAGTTGTGGATCAAATGACCGCAAGGCTAATTGGCTGTAGGAAGTCTGGACCAAAAGCTAGATGCTTAACAGCTACGAGCTTTAAAAAATTTGTCTAATGCCATTTCAGATTTGATCAGTACCAACGTGGCTCCTTCTCCTTTGGAAAAATTAATGGGGGGAATGATGTTTCACTGCATGCGTACTTTTTTTCGCAGCTAATTGCTCACCAGCAGGATTGCATAGTCATAATTTTATCTGTGTCACTACAACATACAATAACCGCCAGGTCCTGCTCAACATGTTTAAGAAAACAGAGTTGAGGGTGGAACACATTGCAATGCTTATGGCAGTCCTTCCGGGTGTGGTTCACCTTGCCTGCGTAGCGTTTTTATTCTATACGTGGCGCACTACCTATTTGCTGAATTTAGTAGGCAAGTATCTAATCGCATCCCTACAGGGGGTTGGATCACTGTATCCCTGTCTCTAATGCTCCTTTTCCTTAATTAATGGGGGGAGCAATTTTCACTGCCTGCGTAGTTTTTCAATTTCTTCTCTAATACGTACCAGTTGGTCAGCTGGTAGGATGATCACATCCGATACATCCCTCCTGCAGAAACGAGCAAGGAGGGCAGCAGAAAGGATTGTTTATGGAAAATGAGTGGAGGTCAAGGTAATGTCCACACATCCACTACGTCAACAGCATTACTGACTTACTGACCTGCCAATAAGGCACCCCCCCTAATGAAACTGTATGTCTGGCCCATTCCTACACTCATGTTGTGAAGGAAAAGAAACAGAAAGACTACAGAAAACCTACACGGGCAGTAAATAACGCCCCACATAAATAAAGGACAAGGCGGTTTACTTACACACAGAGAAAAGCACCAGACAGGAATACCCAAAGAAACACACATACCCATAGCTGAAGCTAGGATTACTTTCTAAAAACATCCTTGTGGAAGCGCAAAAAGGGGTGCACAAAGGCACATTAACTCACACAAACTGCTAGCCTGACTGAACTCCACATAGCAGTACCACATAGCAGTACCTGTTGCGCACGTCATCAATGATCCAAAGAAACTGTCTCACTGAATCCGCAGTGCCCAGCGACCATCGTTGCTGTTCTGGGGACTGTGTGGTGCAAAGAGTTGTTTATAGTTGCAAAATTCGCTTCCATCATTGTTTGATGCCGTAGTCTTGTGTCTTGATTTGGGTGAATGGATTGAGTACAGATGAAATCAATCAAAGGACACCACTGAGAAAAGGGAAAAGGGAAACACCAAGAGGCATGCAGTGGAAACCAGTCCCCACATAGATTACGGAAAGGAAGCCACCATAAAATCCTCCACCACCTTCAAAGGAAGGAAGGAAGGAAAGAGGGTAAATGGGAATCAGGAGGGTGACCGGCTTGGCCGGGGACTGGCTCCAGATGAGAGTTGGTAAACGCATAATGGAAGGGAAGCGTATAGACCGAGTATAATCAAACCGCTGTTTAAAGGTGCTCTTGTTGAGAACACATTCTTTAATTAGATGGCTTTACTAAGACTTGATCACATCGCACCTCCCCTGGATGCATCCAAGAAGACACACCCAAGCAAAAAACACGATTGTGGAGTTGCATTGCAGATTTGTGTGCAAGGGCCATAAAGTAATGGGTAAATTGTGCCTGCCAACCACGCACCTGACTGATAGAAAGGACCTCTATGAAACTGCCCCGCCCTGTGGCAGTGCCTAGGGATTTTAATGAACAGGCAAGAAAGTGTGCTTGTGTATGAAAATGATTAAAGGCGTGCGCAAACTGAAGAGGTCAAGAATTCCAGCTGGTGTTTATACTATCCCACAACGGTCAACACTGATACAGCAGCCAAAATTGAATCTCGTCTTACTACCTATATAGTGTAATATGGAGAAGAAGAAAAAAAGGTTGCTTCAGCCTTAGACACCAGATTTCTACCTGACATGCTGTACGTGCGCGTAAGATGGCGGTTTAGGCTCTGTGAGTTAAACTGCGTGATGACGTACAGCTGCAAAGAGCATACACAATTGAAAGAGCAAAACTATCAGTGCACGAAAGTTTGAACTGCGTGATGACGTATAGCTGCAAAGAGCATACACAATTGAAAGAGCAAAGTTATCAAAGCGCGAAAGTTTGAACTGCGTGATGACGTATAGCTGCAAGGAGCATGCATGATGGAAGAGCAAAAAATATAAAATTTTGCTGTCGGGCCCAATTGGTAGCAGCAGCAGATTGTGTGAGCATTAGCAGTAATTAGAGTGCTACTGAGTTCTATGCTGGTATGTGGCATTTGTTTGACTGGACATCACAGATGAATCATCTTTTGAGTCCGCTGACAAGAATCGTGATGAAAGCTTAACCATGGAGGGATGCAGCACCGGATGGAGGGAAGCGCGCATGCCAAGGCAAAAACAAATCAGACTTAGCTGAAATTGGTCAATCCTGCTTATTTAATTAAATTGAAAGATAGCAAATTGTTGATCACACACACACACTCACACACACACACATACAAAGAAAAGCTTGTAAACGCTTCCTGTGGACTTGAATCAATGAAGAGGCCAAAAGTATACCTTGGTGATGCTCGAATTGATGAGGTTAGACAACGTTATGTCTATCAGCCGATACACACCGCCGACTGGAATGGCAGGCAACGCTCTGCATTGTACGCGTGCATTGTATGCGGGATTAATTAATAGGTCAGCAACAACATTTGCCGTGTTCACGGCCCCAGGATGGCGTGGACAGTAGTTTGTGAATAGTTCAAGCATCACTCACAATGCATGCACTGGCGTCGTTGATGCGCACCACTGCCCCATTGTTTTTTTACAGGCATCTAAGGATGTTTAATAGTTTGTGAATAGTTCAAGCATCACTCACAATGCATGCACTGGCGTCGTTGATGCGCACCACTGCTCCATTGTTTTTTTACAGGCAACTAAGGATGTTTAATAGTTTGTGAATAGTTCAAGCATCACTCACAATGCATGCACTGGCGTCGTTGATGCGCACCACTGCTCCATTGTTTTTTACAGGCACCTAATAGTTTGTGAATAGTTCAAGCATCACTCACAACTCACAATGCATGCACTGGCGTCGTTGATGCGCACCACTGCCCCATTGTTATTTACAGGCATCTAAGGATGTTTAGTATATGGGTAATAAGGTTGAGCGCCCGTTATGGAACGAGCTAAGGATCGAACGACCTGGGCAGCGTTTCTCTGCTGAGGTGGGAATAAACATATTGAAAACTGGCCTATACTGTACGGCATGCCGGGAGTGCTTTTCACTCCCTGCGCTTTGTTTTCCTTTACATTTTGATACTTTTAGATGGCGGTACATTGCAAAGATCGCATGCTTTGCCACAGCTTCCTCTTCCTGCTTGCATCATAATTAGGTAGAAAGAGTTCATCACTGACCGCGTACATTTCTCAGATGATTATATTGTGAATGCAACATAGGCGCCTCAAACAAGAGACCAATTCTCTCTCTGTGTGCAAGCTTTGCTTAAGAGTGCGCCGACGTGCCGACGCAAAGACAAGAAGCAAGGTTATTTGTGAGCACACTTAATTCCAATTGTAGCTGAAATATAGGAAAGAAAAGAATTGCGCAGGCAGTGGTAACCACTCCCCACGTTATGATCAACCAACTGAACATTGTAACTATCAATTAAGGTATGCATCATACATTTTGAGCATCTGCTGAATATCATCCGTCATGAGCAGATTCACTGACCTTTTCTCTGTCAAAGGGAAGAGCTTCCTGTGAGCAAATAGGCAGCAGATTAAACAGTTTAAAAACAATGTATAAGCTTCTTACATTTATTTGGTGCACCCGTCAACAAAAGAATAGCCTACAAACCTGAAACATAGTGCGCGCAGTCATCAAGAATCACAGCAGCTTTGACTTACATGTAGTCATTGGGCCCCCCGCCAAGGACCATACCAACCACGGCTCCCTTTCCGGATTCTGAAGGGGGCAGGCCACCCAAGTGCTGACTGCTTGTTCGCTGAAGACAAAGAAAATGGTTGGCTGTCATGTCGTCACGATGACAAACCACAGAAACAGCTAACACATGTAATGCAGGCATGAGCGGCGCTGCTTTTGCACGACAGGAAGTGGTAAGAAGACGGACAGCAAGAACACCAGAGGGGTGTTTGCTGTGTGTGCGTGAGAAATGAGGCAGAATCAGAATGATTGAAACTCTCGACTTTGCATTTGAAAGTTTAGGTGCTGTAATCAAACAATCCTTTGCCTGGACACCTGAAAGAGGTAAGGTATGCAATTTTAAAAGCTTTGTTTCATTGGCACCATTTCAAGCTCTTTTCGTGACACGTCTGTTTCTTTATTACCACTTACAGTGCACCCTTTAATTCTACGCTACACGTGCCCAAACGACGTGTTCTAAAGCAGCCGCTATTGCTCAATCAACCCAAGGGCCTGACGCAATTACATACAACAGGCCTGACGCAATTACATACGTGATCCTTGATTGGTAACAGCAGACTTGATGAATGGTCAGTGTTGCTGATGAACGATCAAGCAAAGAGTAGTGTGCCAGGAGCTAGGAGCAACTGTATTGACCATCATGCTTTTGACCGCTTCAATTCTTAGTACGCGCCTGATGAGTGAGAGAGAGAGAGAGAGAGAGAGAGAGAGAGAGAGAGAGAGAGAGAGAGAGAGAGAGAGAGAGAGAGAGAGAGAGAGAGAGAGAGAGAGAGAGAGAGAGAGAGAAAGAGAGAGAGAGAGAGAGAGAGAGAGAGAGAGAAAGAGAGAGAGAGAGAGAGAGAGAGAGAGTGTCAACCTCACTGTACGCTTGTCTGGAAAATTTCACCTTATTGTAATATGCTGCTCGACCATCTCCTCCTGCTTCGCTGTCTGCTATTGTTTCCTTCCCTTTGAAGCGCGCTGCCATTCCACGTTTCTTGCCAGCAATGCGACAATGAGGGCTTGCCTTGAGCTCATTGCACAGCGGCCCTGGAATGCCTAGAGATCAAGTGAATCAGGGAGTGTTGTAAAAGAATAAACTGCAGGCTTCCCCCTTTCTGCTGGAATGTTGAGAAAGCTTCTTGCCTGGCAACAAGCAGCGTGTTAGCATCCTAGAATTCGATCGGCGTTGCTGGAATTGCGATTAAAATTTGTAGCACACACAAAACGCAAACACAAATGTTTTTGTCATAAATTCGAGAAAAAAATATTGCAATTCGAAATTTTTATCAACGAAAAATTTATTCCCACAAAAGCATGAAATGGATTATCGCTCTGCTATTCCTAATCTTGCTACTATCGGTAGCCGTCCATCTTATCCATGGCCTCCGAGTAGTCGTTGAAGCCATCCACACCTCTCTTGAATAGATAAGCTGCGCAAGTTGGAACAAAAGAGTGCAAAATGCTTGCACGATTCTTACAAATCAAAAAAGCGTTGCCAGGGAATCAAATTGTTTGAGTATGGACAAGAAGCAAGGCCTCAGGCACAGACGCAGAATAGGGGGGTTCAGTGAAAGGCAGCAAAGAAAGGAGCAGCCATTTAGGACGTCGAATGCTCTTTTCCGCACGACAGGCCGTGCACAACAGTTGCTGCCCTTACAGAATCGAAAATATCATAGCAAGTCTGTGATATGAAAGCGTTTCCTAGCACAGTGACCAAAACGATCAGATTGGTACCTCAGACCATTGTGTTGCTTTTTCAGCCTCTGCCTCACCTGCCATCGGAAATCCAGAGATGGCCATGAACAACAGGACAGGTGCCCACAAGGGGTTGTCAGGCTGCAGTGTAGATACAAGATAGTAGACATCAGCCAGACAGAAAATAAAAAGGTGCTGCCAGGCTGCAATGCAGATACAAGATAGTAGACATCAGCCACACAGAAAACAAAAAGGCGCTGCCAGGATGCAGTGCAAACACCAACACGCAAGCAAATACCTTACAAGCAACGAAAGGGCAATGGCAAGCTGCGGTGTAGATATATGATGGTAATATCAGTCAGTCGGGCAATGAAAAGGCACTGGCAGGATGCAGCGCAAACAAGCACCAGCCAGAAGCAGTGAAAAGGCACAGGCAGGCTGCTGTGCATTCGCACAAAAGTAGCATGGCCTATAGCCTAGCATAAGGTCAAGCTCGAGGTTTAAGAAGAAAACCGAGGCATTTGTATTACAATGATTCGAATACTACAATGGTTAGATGTGTTACATTGGTCAGGTTTTTACAATAATTAATATTTCAGTGGTTAGTTTAAATCTGTGGAACAACCGACGGGGATTGCAACCACCAAACAGATGTCAAGATGTCAAAGTAAGGGATTAGGTTAGGGTTCAGGTTTTAAACCCTAACCTAACCCCTACAGGGAGAAATTTAAAGACAAGTTTGTCTATTCTTCTATCAATGACGAAGAATGACAGAATGTTTTGTGCGTCTGCCAGCTCCAAAGAGGGAACCTTTCAGTCACCAGAAAACGAGGGAAACTTTGTAAAAGAATCTACGATAAGAAAAGTTCAATGCTTTGCACAGGGATGTGTCATTACAGACTTCAGGGACCTTCCACACGGCGAGTTCTATGACGAGTACATAATTTGCGTAAAATACAACAACGATTTCTTTGCAAATTTAAGGCCCTTTTTAAACCCATTTGATCCTCCCCCCTGATGAGTCAGCATTGCTGGGTACGTCAAAAGAATCGTCATGGCACCATCTAGCGACATCGCACTCAGATGTTCAGTAGAATTTCTAGAGGACTACTTCAGGGCTACTTAGGACTACTTCAGGGCTACTTATCCAGCCGCCCAATACACAAACCACCACTACGCTGTCTCCTTTCAAAATTGCTAGAGTAGAATTGCACACAGGCAGCTGTTAGCACAAGCACGCATCTGTAAGCAGGCTCATAATTGTGCAAATTTATTACCTCATCCCAGACACATGCACGCAAGCATGCACGTACGTAGGGTTGGCCAGAACCATGTATATACAGTGTACATACGGTATTTTTGGCAGGGAAATCACCAAATATACGGCCATATACAGTGTATACATACGGTTCTGGCCAACCCTACACATACGGTTCTGGCCAACCCTACACATACGTACTCCCTTCCCCCACCCCCCCCCTGCTTCATATGGTTACATCCCCCCCAACTGCTCACAAATGCGCACCTGAAGGACACCAAATACAGGGTTTTTGCCGACGTGGCAAGCCCACACCAAATACAGGGTTTTTGCCGACGTACTCAAAAGATGGATCCCACGGCAAACCCACACCAAATACAGGGTTTTTGCTGACATACTCAAAAGATGGACCTCACGGCAAACCCACACCAAATACAGGGTTTTTGCCGACATACTCAAAAGATGGACCCCACGGCAAACCCACACCAAATACAGGGTTTTTGCCGACATACTCAAAAGATGGACCCCACGGCAAACCCACACCAAATACAGGGTTTTTGCCGACGTACTCAAAAGATGAACCCCACGGCAAACCCACACCAAATACAGGGTTTTTGCCGACATACTCAAAAGATGGACCCCACGGCAAACCCACACCAAATACAGGGTTTTTGCCGACGTTCTCAAAGATGGACCCCACGACAAACCCACACCAAATACAGGGTTCTTGCCGACGTTCTCAAAGATGGACCCTACAACAAACCCACACCAAATACAAGGTTCTTGCTGACGTACTCAAAGATGGACCCCACAACTGCGCACCTGAAGGATACCAAACACAGGGTTTTTGCCGACGTACTCAAAGATGGACCCCACGGCAGCGATGGTGGTGAACACGCTGAATAGCAAGGACAGGCCCCATGGCAGGTTGAAGCCGCCCTTGGCGCTCTCAGCCGCCTGATGAAAAACCAACGAGTCACAACGGATGTTGATAAAGAGGCAGCTTTTAAGTTACCTCGACGAGGTCTACCAGCTTACAACAAAGGTAGTAGCACAAGAAAAGGGTTACAAATCCGCAAGGGGATGGTAAAAAGACCTGTTTGAGAGTCGAGGTTGTTGGCCGGCAGAGTTACAAAGAGTGTTGCTGTTTCAAGTGAAGGGACATATGAGAGCCGCCCTTGGTGCTCTCGGTCGCCTCAACATTTTAAGTATCCCCAGAAATTGACAATAAATAGGAGTATGATGGATGCTTTCAATGAAAATTGGCGCTCTTGGCTGTTTAAAGAATGAACTAGCATTGTGTCTATGCAGAGGGGGACAGGCTAGGAGTAGGGTTGGCCAGAACCGTATATATACACCGTATATAACCGTATATTTGATGATTTCCCTGCCAAGAGTACCGTTTATACAGCGAATATAAAGTATATATGTTCTGGCCAATCCTAGCTAGGAGCATCGGGTGACACCGCTGTGGAGTCGCAGTAAGTCCGGAAACAAATCTTTAAATTGACGACCTAGACCACAGCCAAAAGCACGCATTGCACATGAGAAGCTTCGCGCCAGTTTTTTCTTATTGATGAAGCAGGATGTCTAAAGGGAGGCTGCCTTAAATTGAATCAAGTGGTCAGTTGGCAGGAGGAGTTGGGAGGAATGACGTGCACTCAGGTGTCCATGATATTGAACAAGAGATTGATATTGAACAAGAAATTAATTTTGAACAAGAAATCCTTGAATTTACAGCTACAAGCGGCAACTCTTTATGCCTCTGCAAGGCTCAGTGGACAGTAAGCTTATATGGCAGCCTGGTCTGGCCATCCGCGCATTCTTCCAGGCGCAACGAGGATGACTGTCCGTGCATTGAACTTTGTCATCTGTAAGCCTTTTTTGCAAACAAACGTGACTTGCTGTCAGGGCGCTGCCGTGTCTATGCACTGCCACAAATTTGCCCTGTTATGCCTAACGGTAATACAGAAGCGTGCACATAGAAACACACCTGCAGTTCTCGCTCCTTCTCCCTGCGTACCCAAGCAGGCTCCTGCGAGTGGGGAGGGGGGGAACGCCGGAACAAGGGACGCAAATTACGTTTATCTAAGATCACTTTTAAGCCACAGAGAGTACTTCAAGATTGCATTGCATGTGACTGACTGAATACTCTGGAGTGCGTGAGCTTGCAATGCCTGCAGCTGAAGGACAATGCGTTGCCTTGTCACACTTTCAACAAATGCTCGCACACATGCAAGAGCTCAACCACTCGCACACTCACACACACATACACATATACAAAAATACATAGGTACACACACATCCAATCGCACATCCATTCTCAGACACACATACACACACGCACATGCCATACATACATACACACACATACATACACATAAACACGCACAAGTTCACACACACACACACAAACACACACACGCACACACACACATACACACACACACACACACAAACACACACACAAATACAAACACACATTACAAGCACTGTCACACAGAGACACGCATACAGGTGCACTTTTGCTCTTTTGCGAGCAATGGGAGCATCAACAAAGCACACCTCCTCTTGTCCCGGCTGTTGGCTTCGCACGAGAACGGATGCATGCTTAGCATGTTGTCGCTGGTGTTGCTGGACGTAGCTGGCTCCCTGTGAGTTGGGACAGAGACGTGTGTGAGCCTGTAACGGGGTGCAAACCTCACATCCAGCCACTCACTCAGGCATTGGAACTCACCAACTGTGGTCTTATACTGTGTCTCAAGTTCCTTAGTGTGTTCAATTGTGCATGCTTGCAGCCAGAACTCTGCGATGTCAATGGGCTAGACTGCACCAATGTGCTGCTGCATACTAACGACATTTCTGTAAATTTTCTAAATATAAAAATTGAAATTTGGAATCAAGGCCCTTCTCTTACACGCCTTCTGGCCCGCCCCTAATAAGATATGATGCTGTCCGGGAAGAGCACCCAGAAGCCCCTCATTGCATCCACAAGCCATGCTTGTGCCCCAAGTAGCTGTCTACGGCCTGTGCTCTGGAACAGGAGAGGCGTGCGGACCCAAGCCTCAAGTTCCTCCGGAGGGAGTGGGAAATACAAAGTCACCTTTTTTGGTAAGTTGGTTAAACACCAACTGCACACACACGTGTGCTTAGATGCATCTCACAAGTTGACAGAGTGGCACCACAGAACAAGTGCTCACACCACAGAACAAGTGCACAAGTGGTCCTGCTGCACTCAATACCTGAATGTGTGTAATTGTCCGCAGATGCCTTGAAGTTTAATGGGCCAGCCCCCGAGCTTATCAACGGGAGATTAGCAATGGTGCGTACTCCACCTCCCACTTCTCCCCTTGAGAGGCACTTTGCACACTGCGATATGCTCTCCATGGCAAATGGCGATATGCTCTCCATGGAACCCACAGGCTCTCACATGTTCGTTTTCTTTCCTATACTGCAGGTTGGGTTCGTTAATGGCGCTATCTACGAAGCACAACATGGGGACGCTTGTGAGTCACGCGTAGCTAAACCTTACGTTTTTTGCCTCCGGCTCAGTATCCTGTTCACTCATTAGAACACTGGCATTCTGTAACGCTTCAGTTGTGATGTAGAGGTCCTTCCAAGTTGCGTGAGCCTTGGCTGGGGAAAGTTGTGATGAACAGCGTATGACGCTTTTGCTAGCTTTTGTTTCAGGTTATGTTGTATGGGTCCATTGTGAAAATACCTAGGCAGCAATAACTCATTAAGCTGCCTTGACTTAAATCATGCAATCCACTCTGTGCTCCTGCATACCCCGTTTGAACCATGCATCCCACACTGTGCTCCTGCATACCCCGTTTGAATTATGCATTCCACTCTGTGCTCCTGCGTACCCCGTTTGAGCCATGCATTCCACTCTGTGCTCATACATACTCTTTTGAATAATGCGTCCCACACTGTGCTCCTGCACACCCCTTTTAATTTATGCGTGCCATACTGTGCTCCTGCATACCCCTTTTGGAACCCTTCCTGCTGGCTGCAGTGATACAGCAGCTCACCTCGTTCCCTCTGTACGTGGGGGCCATCACGTTGCTGTGGACGTACGCAAGCTTGGTGCCCATCACCAAGGGGGTGCAAAACAACGAGGCCTTTGGTGGGTATTGGCGTGCTAATCGATAGTGCCCGCATGTCAAATTCGTTTGACTTGAAGCTGCTGCCTTTGACGTGCTGGTCAGTGGTGCGATGCAAGACAGATGAGTGTAAGACAACGAGGCCTTTGGTGGGTATTGGCGTGCTAATTGATGGTGCCCGCATGTCAAATTCGTTTGACTTGAAGCTGCTGCCTTTACGCGTTGGTCAGTGGTGCGATGCAAGACAGATGAGTGTAAAACAACGAGGCCTTTGGTGGATATTGGCGTGCTAATCAACAGTGCCCGCATGTCAAATTCGTTCGACTTGAAGCTGCTGCCTTTGACGTGCTGGTCAGTGGTGCGATGCAAGACAGATGAGTGTAAAACAACGAGGCCTTTGGTGGGTATTGGCGTGCTAATCTATAGTGCCCGCATGTCAAATTCGTTTGACATGCAGCTGCTGCCTTTGACGTGTTGGTCAGTGGTGCGATGCAAGAACAGATGAGTTTAGCGTGCGTGTGATAGAAGCCGCCATTAGTGTGAATGAGCTGCCAGTTAAGCCTTGTTGTCTGCCATGTTGTATAGTCCTTTGTAGTGTTTTGTACTGTCGTTGCCCTTCATCCGACAACTCACTTAAGGATGTGCATCATACTTATAGGGAAGTTACTTACTAATTACACCGCTTACTTCAGCTAGTATAATCTGAAACTAACAATTTAGACAAATAATTGTCCTCCTATACCTATGTGTGGGGATGGATGTGTGGCAGGCACACGCAATGCAGCAAGTGCGTATTTCGTTGAATTTTGAATGTGCGCCCACAAGAAGGGTTGGCCAGAATGGTATACCTACACCATACATGACCGTATACTTAGTGATTTCCCTGCCCATAATACCGTATACATACCGTGTATATATATGGTTCTGGCCAACCCTACCCATGAGATTCCGTCAGGAGCAATAGTGGAGCTGCCACATTGGTATTTTCAAATGTGGTTTGTGCAGGATGTCTAGCACACACACGTGAAAGCACAGGCAGCGCGACTGACCAAGGGCTTCTTGGAAGTTTTTTCTTTGTTTGCTGTGATTAGTCAGAAATTGGAATGCTCTCCATGACGTGTACGCTCAGGTCCAAGTGACGCCTCTTTAACTCATGTGGAGCTGGTCACCCTATTTTTCCACACCCACACCCACACCCACACCCACACGTTACAGTGGCGCTGCACACAGACCCTTCAAGCCACGAGCAGGACAAGTGGATAACTGGGGCGCTGTGCTAGTCATCTTCTCATCATGTATTTGTTTGTCTCTGTTTCATCCATATATTCACCTGTCTCCCACAATAATGATATCACTCACAGGCCCTTTCACACCGCAAGCAGAGAAGGTGAATGGCCGGGCAGCTATGTTGGGGCTGGCCCTGCTCCTTTTCATTGAGTCCAAAGCCGGAGTCCCATTCTTTTAAGAAGAAATACTTTTGCCCTGTGCCAGTCGTGGGAGTACAGCTCCAAAAGAGGACCTTCAGATGGGTTGCTCGCCATGAGGGGGCTATAGCTGAATTGCGTACAAACGACCAAAAGGGTGCAAAACACAGAAAAACAACCTTAGCTAGTCCTCTCGGTAGTGTCACACGCTATGCATTCTTTTCCTTTTTCTCAAATTGCGCACATTTGTAGCTGGCCGAAGTGAGATGAGTATAGCTTGCCAGTCATTATTGATGGGTTGCATTTAGTGCAGGTGTGTGTGTGTGTGTGTGTGTGTGTGTGCAATGCAATGCAGTCGTGATCACATTTGTGGCTGGCTGGAGTAAAATCTTAAAATTGCATTTGGTCTAGGTGTGCACAATACTACTAGGCAGAAGCTCAAACATTCGAACCTGAGTAGCTTCTTTACCGAAGGTGTGGGCCTGTGATTTTGATTTTGAGGGATGCTTGGAGGGATTTCATGCTAATTTGCAGATCTGCAGGGGTAATTGCTGTTGCCGCCGGAATTGCTTTGCTGTCTGATGATGGATGTCCTCAATGTTGAAATAGGGGGAGGTTGGTAGCCGAATGGCTGCTGAATTGTATCAATGGTTACAATGGGGGGTGACCTTCAGCCAGGTTGTTTGGCTGATCGGCTGCTGATTGGTCTCGGCCAGCCACAAATAAATCCATAAGCTCAGAAAGAAAAGAAAAAATCTATTGTTCTGTTGAGAAAGGAGATCATGAACATGTTGGTTGTTGACTGAATTGTATCAGCCAGCAACAAAGTAACCCACAAGCTTTAATATATACAGAAGGGCAATGGATATCATACAGGTTTGCAGGTTAAGCCGTCAGTCAAAAAGTGTGACCGCCAGGCTGGTTAAGGGAAATGTGTAAAAAGAAGAATATCGATGAGGTTTAGTACTAAGTGTACATAAGTGGTAGGGTTTGCACAGCCCAAGTCAACGCAAATATTTATTAGGGGCAAGTGGCAGTTGCAATTTAAAGCGTAAACAAAAAGTGTGTCCCTGCCTAAACATGAAACACACAAAAGGCAATGATATGGGCGAGTCTGAAAGGTGTATTTCAGGCACAAGGAGGTGTAGTACGTAGTAGAAAACGACCCCTTCTTTGAAAAATTGTCACCGTTACCAAAGTGGCTCCTTTAAGACTACGTACATCAATGTAGATGGTTCTCGTGTGTGACTTTAAGCTTAAACGCCTTTGTGAACATATTGCACATCATCACATTGCAGTGTTGGTGGAGACTAGAACAAACAACGTCGTTTCCATTCTAGCTACTGCACTTCCTACGTGTACTGTGTATCATATTCCATCTCTTCAACCATGATTGGACGTAAAGGTAATGGGGTTGCTGTTCATAGACCAAAGCATTCATGACTTCGTCACTGTTTGGCATGTTTCTGAGCAGATTCAAGCTATTTGGCTGAAGTGTGCAGGGCAGGTATTCAATGTTCCTGGTAATGTAGCGTTAAGCGCTGTCTATCTAAACCCTAAAACAGATAAAAGGAGCAACAATGACATTACGGAGAGCTCTGAGCACTTCTTTGACGAGGCCACCACTGCTTCTCTGAACTTTACTGACGCCCTTCTTATGATGGGTGATTTCAACGCACGCATAGGTGATCTCTCTGAGTTTACCGACGAGCACTACGACATTCAAGATGACTTTAAGTGCTTACAACATGCTCGTCTCACCTGCTGCAAATCGGTAAATCGTGCTGGTAAACTGCTCCTTGACATTGCTGCCGCTGGTCCTTACATGCTCACTACTGGCAGAGGTAAGGGAGACTCTGGACAGGCCACTTTTGTGGGGTATCATGGCAGGCACAAGTAAGTAGACCTGATCACATCCTCATGACTCCCAACTTTTACCACAATTTGCTGAGCACTGCTATTCAACCTTCCAACGAGCAAATCGCTGACCATTGCAGTATCACAGCGTGTTTCAAAGTAAGACAGGGTGACTTGACAGGAGCTGATATGAATCTTGAGCCTCAGCATGTTTGTCACGGTGGCTGTCCTGTCTGAGGTGGAATCCTAACAAAGCGCTTCAATACACTGAGCATCTTGATTGCAACACTGAAGGCCGCAATTCTTTTCTAAAGGCTATTGAGAGAAAGGACGTAGAAGCAGCTAACAACTATTTACGGGCTATGATTATTTCAGCTGCTTGCACTTCTGGTATGGGGAAGTTTTCGCCGTGCGTTTTTTATCGGAAGAATCAAAGGGTGGCAGCTGGAGCCAGAAAGGCTCCTTGGTTTGATGATATATGCAGGAGAAAGAGAAAGGATTTTGTACGCTCTTTGAGGGACGGTAGAGAGGATTTACAGAATACAAAGAAAGAGTACAGAAAGCATACGCGGAGGGTTGCACGCAAATTCTCTAAACAACAGACTGCTTTTTATTTGGACAAGTTGAGCAAAAGGGATCCAGCTATTTGCAACATGCTGAAACAAGAAAAAATAACCTGTACATGTCCATCCCCTGTGCCTACAGATGCTTGGAATACCTACCTTCTTTCACATTTCAATGCTAAACCACCTCCTACACCTCCTGATACACTGAACAGGAATTCAAAGCACATTGATGCACGGGCTTCAGCTGTTCCTTTGGGTCGTGGTCGTATTTCACAAGGTATGAACAGAACTGTCGATGCTTTTAACTGTCTGAGTCTCGCTGTTATGACGTGCCTGGTCTCTAAATTTTTGGGTAAGATGAATGCCTCTTCTTCACCTGGTTTTGAAGAATTCTCAGCTCCTTTTTTGAAATACGCTGATTCAGGTAATGAGAAATATAAAATTGTGATTGTCCCTTACCTGGCCAACCTCTTTCACGTTGCTTTGAGTGAGAAACGTATTCCTGCTTGTTGGAAAAAAAGCTAAGATCTCCCCCCTTTACAAAAAGGCTCTAAGCTTGATCCCTACAACTACCGCATGTTGGCTGTGAGTGGGACTTTGTATAGACTGTACACTAATATTTTGAGAGAACTGGTGACCAAGTGGTGTGTTGAGAACCGAAAAGTTCATGACACACAATTTGGCTTCTATCCAGACCGTAGCACGATCCAGCCTATGTTTATTCTAAGGCACTTAGTCCACGCTGCCAAACAGAACAAACCAAAGGGTTGTTCCCACCTTCACGCGGCCTTTATTGATTTTAAACAAGCGTATGACACTATTGACAGACCACACCTTTGGGATCATTATAATAATATCAGGATGCTTACTCACCTTGTCAATGTTGTCAAACAAATGTACGATGGAGACGAGTATGTTTTGATTGATGGTGCCAAAACCACCAGTACCGGTAATTCCACTGTGCCTTTAAGAAGTGTAAAACAAGGTTGTCCTTTATCTCCTCTCCTCTTTTCTCTTTTTATCAAAGATGTCGATAATGAGTTTGGGAGTGCCTTTGTGGGTGCTGTTACTGGCACTGAGGGGCTCAGGGTAACTCGCATGCTCTATGCTGACGACCTGACCCTGACAGCTAATGACCCAGTCCAATTGCAGAAAATGTTGAGACGACCGGAATTGTATGCTGCCAGGAAAGGACTTACAGTAAATGTGCAAAAATCCTACATAGTTAATTTTAATGCGTACCGAAATTCCGCAGTTCCTGTTTTTTGTCTCTACAATTCAGGAGCTTGAAGAGAGAGATTCTATTAGCTACCTGGGAATGTTAATTGATAAGCACATGAACTTACACCATGCTGCGTCCCATGCTTTAAGGCCTTTTAATGCAGCTTTACGTAGAGTGAAAGAGTTTGGTATTGAAAAGAGGATTTCTGACAGGCCTCATGCGATGTTGTGGCTTTTTAAGACATATGCGTTCGTTGTCAGCTGGCATGTATGCCAGTCAGATTTGTTCTGCGCAATTTCTGAAGCATGACAATGGTTTCAGCAACCCTTTGCAGGTCGCACACATGGCGTTTTAAAAGAGAATTTTGGGAATTAAATCTACTTCTGCAAACTGGTGTGTGCTTCGAGGATGCGCGCAGAAACCCTTGCAATTTTACTGGTTCAGGTCAGCTGTCAGATTTTGGAACAGGATGGTTGATTCAAACAGCAATACTTTACGCGATGTTATGAAAGCAGATATTTCCCTTGGGAATTCTGGTGCTTCTAATTGTTGGACTAGACAGATGAAGGATGCTTTTGGTGA
>Ga0307942_1000363_pt1 | contig 30552 bp, 30 predicted proteins | sample OrgLakmetagen175_FD_201846 | JGI IMG/M metagenome (GOLD analysis project Ga0307942, IMG submission 201846) | Saline water microbial communities from Organic Lake, Antarctica - #175 | ecosystem: Environmental > Aquatic > Non-marine Saline and Alkaline > Saline | place: Antarctica: Organic Lake... | reverse complement strand
CCCTCCTACACACACCTGTCTGAGTCATTGTGGTACCTCACCTGTGAGAGCTGCCTGCATTTGTCCAGGTAGTTGAGGCTCTCCATATTACTTGCAGCCGTGAGGCATACACCATCCAACAACCCCCTCCTACACACACCTGTCTGAGTCATTATGGTACCTCACCTGTGAGAGCTGCCTGCATTTGTCCAGGTAGTTGAGGCTCTCCATATTACTTGCAACCATGTGGCATACACCATCCAACCCCCCCCTCCTACACACACCTGTCAGAGTCATTGTGGTACCTGACCTGTAAGAGCTGCCCGTATCTGTCCAGGTATTTGACTTCACGGCAGTGCTAGCGCTGCCAGATCCTGAGCGACCTAATTCCGAAGAGGCACGCTGCCGCGAGCCAGCTTCGCTAGCCGAGCCTACATCAGGAATTTAAGTGAAGAATATGAGTAAAAGCGCAGCCTCCTTTGCTAGCAGAGCCTGCAAAAGGAGGGGCAAGCATTGAGTAAGGAGAGTAAATGTAAAAGCAGCTTCCTTTGTAAGCAGAGCCTGAAAAAGGAGGGGCAAGATTTGAGTAAGGAGAGTATATGTTAAAGCAGCTTCCTTTGCAAGCAGAGCCTGAAAAAGGAGGGGCAAGATTTAAGTGAGGAGAGTAAATGTAAAAGCAGCTTCCTTTGCTTGCAGAGGCTGCAAAAGGAGGGGCAAGATTTGAGTAAGGAGAGTATATGTTAAAGCAGCTTCCTTTGCAAGCAGAGCCTGAAAAAGGAGGGGCAAGCATTGAGTAAGGAGAGTAAATGTAAAAGCAGCTTCCTTTGCAAGCAGAGCCTGAAAAAGGAGGGGCAAGATTTGAGTAAGGAGAGTATATGTTAAAGCAGCTTCCTTTGCAAGCAGAGCCTAAAAAAGGAGGGGCAAGATTTAAGTGAGGAGAGTAAATGTAAAAGCAGCTTCCTTTGCTTGCAGAGGCTGCAAAAGGAGGGGCAAGCATTGAGTAAGAAGAGTAAATGTATAAGCAGCTTCCTTTGCAAGCAGAGCCTGAAAAAGGAGGGGCAGGACTTGAGTGAGGAGAGTAATTATAAAAGAAGACATCTTTGCTTGTAGAGCCTGCAACCTAATGTGACCACAAATGCCGCTGTGCTGGATGCTGCAAGAAAATGTGTGCGAAGGCATGCTGCGAGAAAATGCCTGTGCTGGATGCTGCGAGAAAATGTCTGCGAAGGCATGCCATTGGGTTTTGTTCTGATGTAGCATTTGTAAGGTTGGCCAGAACCGTATATATACACAGTATATGACCGTATATTTGGTGATTTCCCTGCCGAAATTACCGTGAATACACTGTATATATATGGTTTTGGCCAACCCTAAGCATTTGCTGTTGTGTGTCGCAAAAGACAGAAGGAGCAGAGCACAGCAAAGCGGACCGTCATAAATTGCTGCAAGCAGCATGGCAACCAGCACACTGTCAAATTGCATAAAGTTGGAGAGCACATGCTGTGTTAATACGGGCCTGTCCTTTGTCGCATTAGATATGCATTGCTTGGACGAGATGGTGGGACTTACGACAGGACAGAGGCTAGTTAGCGTACGACAGAACCAGAACCAGAACCGGAACCGGAACCAGAACTAGAACCAGAACCAGAACCGGAGCCAGAACCAGAACCGGAACCGGAACCAGAACCGGAACCGGAACCAGAACCAGAGCCGGAGCCGGAACCGGAACCAGAACTGGACCGGAACCGGTACCAGATACGGCAGAACAAAGGCTAGTCAGCAAGATGAAAAAATACTTAACATAATTTAGAGGTAGAGTGGCGCGTTGAGCCGGCACAGGAAAGGAAAGACACGTTACGTCACACTCAAATAGACACTCACGCTGCACACGATGTGAAACATCACGTTACACACAAATTGACGCACTCACGCCACACAATACACGTTAGGCCACACACAAATTGACACATCACGCTGCGCACAACCTGACACGTTACGCCACAATCAAATAGACACTCACGCTGCACACGAATTGACACATCACGCCACACACAATTGACGCACTCATGCCACACACAACTAGACAAGTTAGGCCACACACAAATTGACACATCAAGCCATACACAAATTGACACATAACGCTGCACACAAATGGACACATCACGCCACACACAACCTGAACCGTCACGCCACACACAAATTGACACATCACGCCACACACAACCTGACACGTCACGCCACACACAAATTGACACATCACGCTGCACACAAATTGACACATCACGCCACACACAACCTGACACGTCACGCCACACACAATCTGACACGTCACGCCACACTCAAATAGACACTCACGCTGCACACGAATTGACACATCACGCTGAACACAAATTGACACATCACGCCACACACAACCTGACACGTCACGCCACACACAAGTTGACACATCACGCCACACACAAATTGACACATCACGCCATACACAACTAGACACATCACGCCATACACAAATTGACGCGTCACGCTGCACACAAATGGACGCGCGTTACGCCACACACAAATGGACGCGTCACGCCACACACAAGACACATGGGCCAGCGAAACGGACAGGTTTAACAGCAGATGGGGGTCCACGGACAAAAAGAGAACAATGAGGTGGCTCTGCAAGTGGCTTTACGGGAGGCTAAGTCACCAATCGGCCGGCACACGCACAATTAGCGGGGGTTATACAGCACAGGCAGGGTGTGGCAGGTGCAACAAGCGTAAGAAAGCAGGGTGCTCTGCGGTACATGCTGCATCACATGCAGGGAAGCAGAAGGGCGTACAAAGTTAGTTCACCTGGGGAGACCGAAGAGCTCCTTTCAGTAGCTTTCTGAGCTGCGGTGCGTCGCCATTTCGCCAACAAGCTCCGGGAAGAGGCGGTGGGGGAGGGGGGGCCGTCACCCATCTCCGACCCAGCCTGCAGGCCGATGATTGGAAATATTGATATGAATAACGGAAAAAGTTATTAGAGACTCCGTCCACCCATCTCCGACCCAACATGTAGGCCGATTATTGGAAGTATTGATATGAAAAACGAAAAAAAATCATTAGAGGCTCCATCCATTTTCCACGAAGTTCCGCGTTTCTATCACAGAGATGGTTGAATGGGTTGCGCTGATGTTTTGGCTGTGAAAAGTGGTGAGTCTATTATAGGGTGGAGGGGAACGTGTTTGGGGGAGTGAGTGATAGCATGTGCGCACGTGCACAGGAGCACTCAACCTGGACAGTACCGCAAAGGGATGTGTGTGTGTGTACTCTGTAAGGGCTCGTGCTGCTCAAAATTGCCCACAGTAGATAGTACAACATAAGCGTGTGAGTGTGTGTGTATGTGTGTGTGCGTGTGTGTGTGTGTGTGTGCGTGTGCTGTTTGCTTAGGTGTGTGTGCACCTGCATGTATGTGTGTACATGTGTGTGTACGTGTGTGCGCGCGCGTATGTGTGAGATTGCTTGCTTTTCACAATCACGCAACCTGGACGGTGCGGCAGAGACGTGTATGTTTGTTGTTGTTGTGTGTGTGTGTGTGTGTGTGTGTGTGTGTGTGTGTGCATGTGTGCGCGCGTGTGTGTGTGAGGTTAATTGCATGCACGTGCTGTTTGCAATTACGCACCCTGGACGGTGCGTCTGAGGCGGATTCCACTTTGGCTAGCCTGTCATTGAGCTTCCCAGTCACCAGCACCAACCCTTTTGAGAGCTCGTCAATCTGCAAGAAAAGTGTGTGTGTGTGCATGTGTGTGTATGTATGCGTGTGTGTGTGTGTGTTTGTGTGTGTGTGCATGTGTGCGTGCGTGCGTGTGTACATGTGTGTGTATGTCTGTGTGTGTAAGTGTGTGTCTTGTTTGCATGTGTGCTTACTCCACTCCTGCACATGGCAGCCTCTCGCACTTCATCTAGCTATTAACCATTAGTCACATACCGTCCCGCTCCTCACACCTGACAGTGCGACAAAAAACAGCCCTCACACCTGACGTTGCAACAACAAACAGCCCTCAGAGAGCACTGTGTCAGGGTTGCAGTGTCTAGGATCAAGGTCGAAGAGTTCGAGGGTCAAGGCTGTAGAGTTCGAGGGTACAAGGCCAGGGTTGGTAGGATTCATTATCAGACTAGGGTCAGGGTTGCAGGGTCTAGGATCAAGGTTGTAGAGTTCGAGGTTCTAGGGTCAGGGATATCAGGGTCAGGGTCGTAGGGTTCCAGGTTCAAGGACTGTGACCCAACTATTGGCATTGGATGGATCTAGACCTTGGGATCTAGACCTAGGGTTGAGGGCTAGGGCATTCGGGTCTACGATTAGGACTCTGACCTCCACAGGATCCGATACAGGCCACACAATCTGAATAGGCAGGTTTTCCCATCTCTCCCTGCCTTAGTAGGTCAAAGTCCCGAGACCTAAATGGTGTCACATAGTAGCCGCTTGCAACCTTTTGAGGGGGCCGAGTAGCACTGACCGTTGCAACATTAGCACTGACCGTTGCAACCTTAGCACTGACCGTTGCAACCTTAGCACTGACCGTTGCAACCTTAGCACTGACCGTTGCAACCTTAGCACTGACCGTTGCAACCTTAGCACTGACCGTTGCAACCTTAGCACTGACCGTTGCAACCTTTTGAGGGGGCCGTGTAGCACCGAGCTTGACTAGTCTTTCGTTCCTGATACTCACACAGAAGGCTTCACAGAGGAAGGCATTTGACTGGCCGCATCTCCGATGCGTGATTGGTTCCCGCATCGCCAGTGCCTTATTATTAGATTAACTAGCCACATCACTAACAGCATCACATTACCATCAAAACAGAGTTCAGAGAGGACGACGAGTACACACACACACAAACAAAAACACCCGCACTTACACACGGACCCCCTCTCCCTGAATGCATGCATGCTTATGGCATGGAGTAATGAGCCTGCGGACTGGAATGTGCAGCTCAGCGCACAGCTGCAAAAGCAATGGCGCTGTGCAAAGCCTGTACTGCGATTCTTTTGCAGCCTTGTTTGCACCGCACCTTGTTTGTGGCCTTGTTTAAAGCGGACTTCATAGAGTCCACCTCTGCCCTCGTACTCGACGCATACTGTACAGCCTGCTCAGCATCGTGCAAGGAGGATTCCAGGCCAGGTCCAACCTGCGCGTTCGCAGTAATCAGAAAACGACATGGAGCACAGGGCGATGAACACGCATGACACACACACAGGGCGATGAACACACAGGGCGATGAACACACATGACACACACAGGGCGATGAACACGCATGACACACAGGGCAATGAACACACACAGGGCGATGAACACACACAGGGCGATGAACACGCATGACACACACAGGGCACACACAGGGCGATGAACACACATGACACACACACAGGACGATGAACACGCATGACACACACAGGGCAATAAACACACAGGGCGATGAACACGCATGACACACACAGGGCGATGAACACACACAGGGCGATGAACACACATGACACACACAGGGCGATGAACACGCATGACACACACAGGGCGATGAACACACAGGGCGATGAACACTCACAGGGCGATGAACACACACAGGGCGATGAACACGCATGACACACACAGGGCACACACAGGGCGATGAACACACATGACACACACAGGGCGATGAACACGCATGACACACAGGGCGATGAAAACACAGGGCGATGAACACACACAGGGCAATGAACACACATGACACACACAGGGCGATGAAAACGCATGACACACAGTTTACTCAGGAAAAGGGCTCCAGGCCAAGCCTAAGATTAGAGTGGGTACATACACATACACACGCACACGCACATATACACTACCACTCAAATGCAGGAGCACACATACAGACACATCCACACCCACACTTACACCCACACCCGCACCCACACCCGCACCTACACCCGCACTTGCACCCACACCCACATCCATACCCACAACCACAACCACAACCACACCCACACCCACACCCACACCCACACCCGCTCCCGCACCCGCACCCCCACCCGCACCCGCACCCACACCCACACCCGCACCCGCACCCGCACCCACACCCACACCCACACCCACACTTGCACCTGCACGCACACCCACACCCACACACCTCAGCCATTACGTTCTGTAGCACGCTGTCTGCCATCTGCTTGTGCTGCCACTCCCTTGACGCCGAGATCTGAGGAAGCCCGATGGACTTCTGTCCGGGAAGGGCGCTGGGAGCCTTGTCGCCCCCCGCGAGCTCACAGATCTGTTCGTCGACCGTGTCCAGGCGGCGGATGAAGACGTCGTTCATGCCATCCAGGAGCTGCAAGTAGCACGGGTGTGTTGTGACATCTTTCAGCCACGTGTCAGGGAGTGTGTGTGTTGTGCATGTGTGTGTATGCATGTGTGTGTGAGTGTGTGTGTGAGTGTTTACGTCTGTGTGTCTGTGTGTGGTGTGTGTGTTGTGCGTGTGTGCATATCTGTGTGTACGTCTGTGAGTATGTGCGTTTGTGTGCGTGTGTGTGCGTTTGTCTGTGAGTGTGTGCGTTAGTGTGTGTGTGTGCGTGTCAGGTCAAAAACCTTGGAAGCATACCTGCCGCATCAAGCCTAGCTCTGCTTGGACGGTTGCAGTGGCATCCATGCACGCCTGCACGTCTTCAGCAGATGCCACATCTTCACCCAGCATTTGCGCTGCCTTGTTTAAAGCGGGGGCTGCGTGTGTGTGAGTGTGTGTGAGTGTGTGTGAGTGTGTGTGCGTGTGTGTTTGTGTGTGTGTGTGTGTGTGTGTGTGTGTGTGTGTGTGTGTGTGTGTGTGTGTGTGTGTGTGTGTGTGTGTGAGAGAGAGAGAGAGAGAGAGAGAGAGAGAGAGAGAGAGAGATGCACACACAATCCTAGAGCAGGCTGATACGTTGGGAGAGCTGAGGCTCACATGGAGTCCAAACAGAAACGCACGCACACACCCACGCACGCACACACGTCAATGCACCAACACACACACACACACACGCACACACATAGATGCACTAACACACAAGTACACAGACACAAACATACGCCCTACCTGACCGCCCCTTGCCCCCCTCACGACGCTCCCCTGCTGGGAGGCTCCCCTTTGGCTTCTCGTCCTCCTCCTCTGCATCACTGTTGTACTGGCTTTGGTGGCGGCTGGCGGCGCGAGAGATGGCTGGAGAAAACAGGCAGGAATGAGAGCGTTATTCAGTACAGCTAAAGGGCTCATCATCGCTTAGGTACTGGCTCTGGTGGCGGCAGACGGCACGAAAGATGGCTGGGGAGAACAGGAAGGAATGAGAGTGTTATTCAATACAAATGAAGTGCTCTTCATTGCTCAGGTACTGGCTCTGGTGGCGGCTGGCGGCGCGAGAGATGGCTGGGGAGAACAGGAAGGAATGAGAGTGTAATTCAATACAAATGAATTCATTGCTCAGGTACTGGCTCTGGTGGCGGCTGGCGGCACGAGAGATGGCTGGGAGGTGCAGGCAAAACAGTGCCGAGTATCAAATTAACACCTTTATGCCGTGCTCGTGACATCAAATTGACACCTTTATGCTGTGCTCATGACATCGAATTGACACCTTCATGCTCGTGACATCGAATTGACACCTTTATGCATATGCTCGTGACATCGAATTAACACCTTTATGCTGTGCTCGTGACATAGAATTAACACCTTCATGCATATGCTCGTGACATTGAATTGACACCTTTATGCATATGCTCGTGACATCGAATTGACACCTTTATGTTATGCTCGTGTTATTTATCAAGCCTTTTCTGTGTGCGACTAGTTGCGTGCAGTTGTTTCTGTTCCCCCTTTCGTTTCCTCTCTTGGGTGTGAGCTGCCTCTTCTGTGGAACACCATAACCACTTCTTGGCCTGGTCCCCTTCAGCTTGAACCTAACATTTAACCTAACAAGTATAGCATTATACAAACAAACATCACACGCCCAAGGGTAAACAGCCTGGAGGCTATGCTGTTGGTTTGCTAGGCTGTTGGTTTGCTAGGCCATTGGTTTGCTAGGCTGTTTTTTTGCTAGGCCGTTGGTTTGCTAGGCTGTTGGTTTGCTAGGCTGTTGGTTTGCTAGGCCGTTGGTTTGCTAGGCCGTTGGTTTGCTAGGCTGTTGATTTGCTAGGCCGTTGGTTTGCTAGGCTGTTGGTTTGCTAGGCCGTTGGTTTGCTAGGCTGTTGGTTTGCTAGGCCGTTGGTTTGCTAGGCTGTTGGTTTGCTAGGCCGTTGGTTTGCTAGGCTGTTGGTTCGCTAGGCTGTTGGTTTGCTAGGCTGTTGGTTTGAGCACTTTAGCTCACATGTTGTCAGTACGGTGTTGTGCTACATTGCTACATTGCTAACACGGCTGCTGGCTGGACAGGAAGGCGTGACCAGGAAGGGTGGCGTGTCCCAAACAGGAGGAATGACGGCCTAGCCCAAAAAGCAGTGGACTTGATAACCTAAGCAACTACGACATACACGCACGCACACACACGCACATGCACACACACAGACAGACACACACAGACAGAGACACACACAGACAGACAGACAGACAGACAGCAGACAGACAGACAGACAGCAGACAGACAGACAGACAGAGACAGAGACAGAGACAGACAGACAGACAGGCAGACAGACAGACAGACAGACAGACAGACAGACAGACAGACAGACAGACAGACAGACAGACAGGCACTGAAGCAACATGCGCACAGGCACACACACCTCGTGATGCGCTCTTTTTATAATCAGCCAGTTCTTGCCTCAGCTTCTCGACCTGTGCATGAAAACACGTGCACCGCACACGTTTAATGCAATAGAAACAGGCGGGTGCAGACTACATAGGTGCTGGGCTCTGCGGAATACTTAGGGTTGGCCAGAACCGTATACAATTTTCGTATATGGCCGTACATTTGATGAAATCCCTGCAAAAAATATTGTATGTACACCATGTACATATGGTTTTGGCCAACCTTAGAAATACACACAATGGTCATGCAGCAGGGGAGCCCAGACAAGCACCTCAGGCACGTGCCATTGATACAGGCAAACACTGCAGAAGTCAAGACACACACACACTATATACACAGGTGACCCATACACGCACTATACACAGGTGACCCGTACACACACACACACACACACACACACACACACACACACACAATAGCACAGGTGACCCACACGCACATAATAGCACGGGTGCCCCCCCCCCTCCCCCCCACACCACACACAAACACACAGACACAGGTGTTTACAGCGTAGGATGTGTGTTATACACTCGTAGGGCGTGTGCTGTACACACCCGCACCACTCGACATTGCAACACATCCTCCTTCACATTGCCCCAAGTCGCTACATATGTAACCGGACGCACCCACACACCCAAAGTCGTTACATATGTAACCGGACGCACCCACACACCCAAGTCGTTACATATGTAACCAGACGCACTCACACAACCAAGTCGTTACATATGTAACCGGACACACCCACACACCCAAGTCGTTACATATGTAACCGGACGCACTCACACAACCAAGTCGTCACATATGTAACCGGACGCACCCACACACCCAAACCTGTGCCAAACCACCTACCTAAACACATATACACACAAGCACGCACACACACGCACGGACACACAAAAATACACGCACACACATACACACACAGAGAAAGACACAAACCTTCTTGTCACCCACCTCGTGCTTGCCCTCCAGCTTAACCTTAGCCACCATGCGCACTGCATCCTCCTTCTCTTTTTCTGATCGGAGGACAGCCTCCTCACGGGCGGTGTTTGCACGGACCTCCGCATCCTGCCTTTTGGTGATGTCCTCATCCACATTCTGTATCAGAATCAGGCCGAGTGTGTGACGAGTGTGTTGTGCGCATTGAAAAGGGGGCAAATAGTAGGGGCATGTGTTAAAGCATTTCATAACTGCCAGTGCTCTTGAGTTGTCTGGTGCTGGCTTCGTCCGTGATTTGGGTTGGGGTAGAGCGTTGCCATGTGATGTGTGTATGCATGTGTGAGTGTATGTGTGATGTGTGTGTGCGAGTGTGTGCGTGTGTGTACGTGTGTGTGTGAGTGTGTGTTTGTGTGTGTACGTGTGTGTTTGTGTAAGTGTGTGTGTATGTGTGTGTTTGTGTGTGTGTTTACGTGTGTGTGTGTTTGTGTGTATGTGTGCGGGTGTGGTGGTGGGAAATTTTACAGAAGTTACAGCCTTGTTTACTGAGATACGTATTGTTAACGGACAGATGAGCCCTGCACTCTTGTTGGGATGTTCCTGATCTGCTCAAGTCTGCTCTTGGTAAATTGAGGGGTGTTCACCGAGCGTATTCATGTCAAAGTGCCTCCTCATTTTGAGGGAGCTGGTGCAGGGTTAGAAAGGTGTGCAGAGCCATACCCGCAAAAGGAACGTGCCTGTCGCGTTGTTCTGTTTTAGAAAGTACTTGATTATCATTTTCCTTGCTTTGTTTGTAGTGCATTGCGTGAGTGTGTGTTGTTTGAGATATGAAGAAAGGGCCTCGGAGATTAGTTTAGATGGTAGGCCATGGTCATTTTCCTCTTTTAGTTCAGCCCGAACCTTTTCACTCTTGCCCTAAGCGAGATGTAGTTTCCATGTGTAAATAAAGCGCTAAAAACTACACGCTCCAAGGTAAGGGGCACTTCCGAAGAGCCATTTGATATCGCAGGGTCTATTATGTGTAGGAAACGTGCAAGTGCCAGATTTAAGGAGAGCGCTATGCAACATGCCTTGCGCACGGCCACGAGCCATCTGTACCACAGGCTGTTGTAGACATTGTGGTGTGCACAGGCTGCTGCCCACGTATAACACACTTTAAAGAGTTGAATAATTTTAACTTATGTCTGTGGACGCGCACGAGTGTGTTGTGTGGACACGCACGAGCGTGCTGTGTGGCTGCACACATGGAGGACGCGTGAGCAGGTACTGTGTGTGAACACAGGGGTGTCTAAAGCTGGCGCACTCTTTGCACGTTCTGTAGGCATGTCTGTGCTGAGTAAGCGTTGCGAGAAAATGCTGATCCAGGTGTCACGCGGTTGTGCGCGCACAGTGCCCTCACCTGTTTGATGCGCGACGTGAGTGCGGTGTTCAAGGCTTCAAACGCACGCATCATCTCGGACCTGGGAACCAAACCCTCTGGAGCCTTGCTTAAACTTGTCTTGCTCAGCTGTGCCACGCTCTCCTCTGCTGCCTTCATGCGCTGAGTCAGCTCAACTGCCATGTCGTGCGCAAGTTTGCCCAGCCTTTCTTCCTCTGCACTCTCGGCCCCCTGAGCAGGGACCTTGGCATTGGCAGATTGCTGCTTCGGCGGTGGTTGCAGCTGCTGTTGAAGCGCAGTCACTTGCTCGGCGGTTGGGTACTGCTTGTGCAGAGTGCGCAGCTCCTCATGTTGCTTTTGAAGGACTTGAATCTGCTGCTGCAGTTGCTCCATGACAGGATCGGCTGATGCAGCTGTGGGAGATGCCGATCCTCTTGGGCTTGACTCTCCTCTGGTCAAGGGGCTGGTGGGCTTTGGTGCCTGCCCACGTTCGAGTCGTCCTACTTTGACAACCAAGGCTGTTACCTGCAGGTGTGCATGTAGGTGAGCAAAAGCCCATAAATAGAAGAGCCTGTGCGGGAATATGCGCATAAGATTGCGTGCGCGTGTGCGTGCGTGTGCCTCCGTGTGTGTGCGTGTGTATGTGCGTGCGTGCGTGTGTGCGTGTGTGTGTGCATGTATGTGTGTGTGTATGTGTGTGTGTGTGTGCGTGTGTGTGTGTGTGTGTGCGCGTGTGTGTGTGTGTGTGTGTGTGTGTGTGTGTGTGTGTGTGTGCGTGTGTGTGTGTGTGTTGTTTGTGTGTGCAGGTTTGTAAAAAGTTTGGGCAGGCCCCCCCAGGGGCCCTTCTATGGAACTGGGCTCTCCCTTTCAGTTCTGGCACAAGTGCTCTCACTTGCTCTTGCAGGAGAGTGACCACTTTGTCTTGCTCTCTTGCTTTGTCGGTGGCGGGAGCACGAAGAACAGCAGCATTGGAAGGGGTCCCGCTGGAGTTGGCGGACGTGCCTAAGGCCTGCATCGGGAAAAGCAATTGCTTGTTTACGGCGCACAATCACATCTTGCAGGAGTTTCAGAGCCCGCTCGAGGGGGGTTATTGAAACGAGCGAGAAACCTACCTGCTTCTGTGGCGGGCCTGCGTCTGACTGCCGCTCATGGTTCGACGTCCGCTCTTTTTCTCGCTCTTTGTCCCTCTTGTTAGTATTGCTGATGGAAAAGGCCCGCTTCAGGAACATCTCCTTGCCTAATATTATAAATAAATTTAAGCAATGTAACTGCTGCTGGTTGCCGTTTATGTTTGACTACCCTTGCAAAGTGACGGTTTTGGGATGTTTGAAGTTTGGCACTACAACTATCAAAAGGAAGTCACAAGCAACAATCTATATTAAGCATCTCTGTCACATCGTACGGTTGCAGCTAGGATCTCTCTGAGTGGGCAGTCATCCTTAAGGTTAAAGGCAAGCTGGCTTTTCGGCTACTGGTGAGATTCGGTCACGGTATGCGTACTGGAGTAGCTAGAGGGCACGTTTGGCCAGTGTTATGGACAAGTTTAGCGGCATAATTGACAGACTGTACATGGAGCTTCGAGGCAAGCAAACTCTTTAAGAATCAAGACCCGCCAGTCCCTGAGAATGGCTCCAGACCTCTAGAGTGTGAGTGTTGTAGATGGTTCCAATGCCCACAAGGATGATGTGGAGAGTAGTGAAGGCTCCTTGAAGAAGGCAGTGCAGTTCTAGAGGTCTTTGAGTCGTTCCTTCGCGTTGCTCGGCTGGCTCTGAGGTCTTGTGTCCTTGATCTCAGTACTTGATCTCAATAAGGTGGATATCACGTTCATGTCTGTTATGATCTTGAGGTCAGTGGTGCTGTCTGAGGAAGGTGGACCTGCTATTTGCTGCGTTTTAACTATGTATCTTTCCTATTTTGCAGAGATGGGAGCAACCAGCACAGCATCTGGACGGCTGGAGGTAAATCTGATTTTGTTAAAGAAGCGAGGTTAACAGAGCCATCACTTAGGTGCAATTTTAGCTTTAGCTCTGCATGGCCAGCCGTCCGTTGCTGCCTATATTTATGCAGACAAAGCAGGAACGGAAGGAGCTTGTATTGCTGATGTTATTCGTGACCATATTATGCTAGCTGGTGTCTCTTAATGATAGGACTCCTTTATTGCATGCCTTGGCATCCAATTAAAAGATTTGTGGGGCGCTCTCTGATTGTGGGCATAGGGGGCAAGTTAGAATTGCCAAGTGAAAAGAAAAGAAAAACTACGCAGGCAGTGAAAACCACTCCCCACATTAAATAAGAAAAAAGAGCCACTTTGGTACCGAGTACCGTAAAGCTCCTCCACCGCGAAAAGGAAAGGAAAAACCAATGGGGATCAGGAGGGTTGCAGGCTTGGCCTGGAACCGGCTCCTGGGAGTGCCAAGTGCTTAAACTGCATGATTTGTTACAATAGAGTGTTCTATATTTCATCATAATAATGCCAGAGGGGGGCGACTGAGCAAAAGTCAGAAAATAATGGTTTTTTGATACACATTCTATGAATTTTGGACTGAAAAGGATGACCCAGCTGGCCTGGGTGAGTGTGTGGCCTAGATTTTTGGCATACGACACCCACGTATTCAGCCACCACGACCCAACCAGAGCTTCTTTTACCCCCAAAATACCACCAACATACTTCCTTTGTGTCCTTTAATTATAATGTATGCTGAAAACCAGTTTTGAAGGGGGTCAGTTTTTACCATATTGGAAACCCTTTTTGCTGTTTTGTCCAAGTTATTTGACTGAAAACATAGATGTCACCACTCACAAGGTATTTTCGCTCCATTTTTTTTGCAATGGCATTTGTTCTTCACAAGAACACCATATTACCTAAAGATATTCGATTTGGTGCAGCGGTTGGTCAGATCCAGCACACGGGTGCCTGAAAAGTAGGGTTCACGCCGCGGCCAATTGGGCATAAGGGCCCACGTTTGCTACAATGAAATTCAATTGTCCTGCTGCTACTATCTGGAGCCATTCTCTACTGTAGCAAACGTGGGCCCACATACTCTGGGAACATTGAAGAACACCCCCATTTGGGGGGTCAATCGTTCCCCTCTGTCATAATGCACTTGGTTTTGACATGAATGTTATTCGTCAAACGAGCGTTGCTTGTGGCTCTATTAGCAGTGCTAATTTTAATGAGGGCCTAATAGTACTTATGGTAGTTAAATGCAACAGTATTGACAGTTCCCAGTTTGATGATGCCTAAAAATTGACAGTCACTGTTGTAAGCTCCAAATTGCACATATAAGCAGAGTGGATGTGTTTGGGTCGCAATGTCTTTACGTGTGACGAAGCCCACAAGCCTTGGTGCAAGGCTTCATGAAGCCTTGCACCCCTGATCAGGGGGTGGAGGTAGATGGACCACGTAGGCCGTTGTAGTTTGTTTTTTCAATTGACATGCTACTGTGGCGTTGTACACATCTGGAGTAAGGGTCTCTGAAGGGGATGCGGTACATTCTCCTTGATGCTTCATGAGATGAATGTCAGTAATCAAGAAATCACAGCGCTTAGTGGCTGTAATATCTGCTTGTGGGTTAATGGGTTGGGTGTCCAAATTGTCTATGATAAGCTGTAGCTGTGTTTGTTAAAATGATCATCGTGCTTGCTAGCATGCGCATGTCTAGATTTTTGCAGCAAATTCGGGAGAATTCCTGTGAGACATTCCCTAATTTCCTGACTCTTGCAATTTGAGGTAGTCTTATTGTTGCAAGGAATGAGGTACCCTGCTCGTGCAAGCAGGGTTCGATGTGTGCACGCCGCCGCGCTCTGCCATCTCGAAAGTTTTTGATTGGCAGCATGTTGAGGATTTCATAAGTAAGTTGGGTGTATCTTTACTTTCTCTGTCTTAGTTGTAGGCAAACGTCCGTGGCGACTTGCACTTCAGGAGCATTACAAAGGTGGATCACAAAGGTGGAAAGGAAGTAAACTACGCAGACGGGGTAAACAGTGTTGGCTTACACTCAGGAAGGGGTGCCGTTTGATTGTGTCTAGCAGCGCGCAATCGATGCAAAGAAGACCTGCATGACATCCCATGTGCACCTGTGTTTTGGGATCATGCGGGCTGCTGCTGGCATACTACACCCTGCACACCGCCATCAGGAGCATCACTTTGATTTCTGTTGGGACTGAGTTGAATATTTTCTTGTCCAGTTTGTATCGATGTCTTCTTTGCCTTGGCTTGCCAGACATCAGACTTGCAGGGATCCCAGTATTTATTTATATGATCGTCGTGGTAGTCAGGCCCGCCATAACTTCGCAAGGCTGTGGTGTGCATTGTTAAATAATAACTTCAAACCATTACGTATAATGCATCTCGCGAGTCGTCTTTTACAACAATGACAAAACCTGACATTGAAGCTAAGTAAGAGCCTCGAGAAACACATAAAACATAAAACAAAGTTGAGTCTCGAAACAAAGGACAAAGGATTGATGAATCCACCATACTTAAGTTTCCATCATATTCGAAGAGCTTTCTAGTATACTTCTAGAAGTTTTAATTCACGGGAAGAAGGTAATAGGTTGAAGTAGATGCAACAAAGAAAGGGAAACACACTTAACCACTTTTCAAACGGGTAACCGAAAATGATATGATGAAGTAAAAAATATTTTACACGTGTGATAATCTGTTTGGAAACATGCCTCCCTAGACCAGGACACGGACTTACGTGAAGGGTGAGTTCAGTCAAAATTGTGATGCCGGGTGCACTGAGCCGGACCCCCATAGCAAGTTTGAATTTGAGCAACCCAACTGTGGTGTTGCTGCTTCAGCACCCAAAATCATCTGAATCTGTTTCTGCCATGCAAATCCACAACCACTGCTCAATCAATAGCTTATCAGCAGACCATACCATAGTAATATTTGTCCAGCTGCAAATCACACAGCACACCGTGTGCAGTGCAAACATGTTCGCATTAAACAGCGCTGCTAGCAGCGAGTGCATGTTTGACCCAAATCATGCATTCAGCCCTGTGTGTACCTGCACACAGTACTGACGTGCAGAGGGGGCCCAATGGGCTGCTGTGGTGGTGGAAACAACGACCCATTCAGCGAAGACGAACCTGGTGAGCAAGAGCGAGGGTTGCCAAGCATTAAAGCGCATCATAAATGAATAATGCCCAATAAGATACGTCATTCCTGCTAAGCACAATATAACCATCTGTAGTCTTCATTTGTGCTAGCTGAACTCGTGTTCGTGGCTGCAGGAAGGGACGGCGCCTGAAATGTTTCAGGCTTCAGTGCTTACTTGCGCGCGTCATCTGTATTACACAAATTAGGGTTAATCATACCAAAGCACGGCATTTCTTGGCAGAAAAACCTTCATGTATGCGGGTCAAATACGGTATTTTCTCGGCACTGGTCAACCCTGTTGAGTGGACTGCTACGATGAACAACACACTCACGCGGCTATGCTTGCAGATTTCCTGGCTAAGTCACAGCCTTACGCGATCGCACATGTCAGCGCCTCCTCTCCTGCATCAACAGTTTCAGATAGTAAGGTACGCCTTTTAGAGCTGTCGGTTCCACTGCGTCCACAGGCTAGTGCTGAAACGTGGCTCTTTTGTGTGTCATGGAGGGTGGGGAGGGTGGGCTGCATACCCATGTGCGTTTTGGCTTCTGTTCCATGCTTATTCACGTGTTTGTGCCTCCTGTTTTCCTGATATCCCACCTCAACATAGCTGGCTCTCAGGAAAGGAACTGCTGTGCATTGCATGCCCGCTCGTTTTTAGGACATCGCATCATATATCATATGTTCACCAGGTGTGCTTGGTGTTGGCCAGAATTGTACACACACACATACACACACAAACACACACACACACACACACACATTCACACACATACACATACGCATACACACACAGAACATGCACACACAGCACACGCACACGCAGCACACAGCACACACACTTCACACGCACACGCACACACAGCACGGCACACAGCATGGCACACGCACACAGCACACACACATCACACGCACACACAGCACACGCACACACAGCACACACACACAGGCACACACACACACACACACACACACACACACACACAGCACACACACGCACACGCACACCACTCATGGCCGTACTTTGCAATTTTCCGCAACAATACCGCATCTACACCGTAAATATGTACATACGTATATGGCTCTGGCCAACCCCTACGTGCGCCATGCCAGTTGGAGATCTGTTTGCATTATAAAATACAAAGTCACGAGGGAAAGTTAACTCTACAGCAACCCACCCTGCAAAACTGACGAAAAGGACAATGCAACAGCTTGCTTGCTTGCTAGGGTTGGCCAGAACCGTATACCTATATATGCCTTATATGACCGTATATTCCGTGATTTTCCTGCCATTAGTACCGTATATACACCGTACATATATGGCCAACCCTAATGTTTGCCTTTTGTTGTGTGATCCAGGAGGTGCAGCAGCAGCATCAAAACAAGGACACTGCTACAACATTGTCCCGGCCTCATGACGAGGGAGCGCAGGGGCACGTCATGCTGGCTCTTGGCACGGCGGAAGCCACAATCATGGTGGGCATGCACGCGATGCAATGCCTTGCAATGTAATGCACGCGATGTAATGCCTTAGTGCACGCAATGCAATGCCTTGCAATGTAATGCACGCGATGTACTGCACGCTATGGGCATGCACGCGATGCAATGCCTTGCAATGTAATGCACGCGATGTAATGCCTTGGTGCACGCGATGCAATGCCTTGCAATGTAATGCACGCGATGTAATGCCTTGGTGCACGCAATGCAATGCCTTGCAATGTAATGCACGCGATGCAATGCCTTGCAATGTAATGCACGCGATGTAATGCCTTGGTGCACGCGATGCAATTCCTTGCAATGTAATGCACGCGATGTACTGCACGCGATGGGCATGCACGCGATGCAATGCCTTGGAATGTAATGCACGCGATGTACTGCACGCGATGGGCATGCACGCGATGTAATGCCTTGGTGCACGCAATGCAATGTCTTGCAATGTAATGCACGCGATGTACTGCATGCGATGGACATGCACGCGATGTAATGCCTTGGTGCACGCAATGCAATGCAATGCCTTGCAATGTAATGCACGCTATGTACTGCACGCGATGGGCATGCACGCGATGCAATGCCTTGGTGCACGTGATATTATGCCTCGGTGCACGCAATGTAATGCACATGATGGGCTTGCACACGATGGGCATGCACGCGATGCCATGCCTTGGTGCACCAAGTTTTGTGGGATGGGAGTGTGGGTATGAGTGTTGGTGTCTGGGTTTATGGCAGGGGGGGGGAGAGGGGTGCGTGTGTGCGTGCCTACGTATTCGAGTTGAATGTGTGTGTGTGTGTGTGTGTGTGTGTGTGTGTGTATGTTTGTGTGTATGCTTATAGTGTGTATGCATGTACGCGTGCGCTCACACATCACAGGTGTGATTGTGCTTTTTACTTGCTGCACGTATGACGCAGATCGTTTGATGGTACAGATCAAATGCCTGTGTGTACAATGCTATGTATGTGATGCTCTAACTTATTTGAGTTGCATTATTGCTTAACGTGTGATGCTTAAGGTTCATTCGTTGTTCCTTACTTCCACATGGTGCTCTCTGCACTGCGTCACATGCGAAACCAAAAGCTCTTAGCTTTATGTAGCTTCACATTCGTTCAGAGCAGAAGTTTCACACACTCACACACACTGCTGCACATTTTATGCTTCGTATGAATACCTTTAGGGTTTAGGGTGTTCGTCTCATGCTCACTGCGTGCCCTATGCACAGCATCATAAGTAGGGTTGGCCAGAACCGTATATATACACCGTATATGCGTATATGACCGTATATATGGTGAATCCCCTGCCAAAAATACCGTACACCGTACACACACCGTATATAAATGGTTCTGGCCAACCCTAATCATAAGCATGACCACCATCATGTACCGCCTCCGTACCACACGTGAAAAACCCTGTCATACATAGGTAGGGTTGGCCAGAACCATATATATACGGTGTATATACGGTATTTTTGGCAAAGAAGTCACCAAATATACGGCCAGATACGGTGCATATATACGGTTCTGGCCAACCCTATACATAGGGTTGCAGGTTTGCGTGGTCTCTGAAGTACAGGTTTGCTTTACACCATGTTTTATCTTTATATGCAACATCTCTCCTGCTCATGGCAACACCAATTCCAGCCAGGAGTATTTCGTTAGAAATCCAGAGGCATTTCATACATTTAAGTACTTGATAAGTGCAAAGCAATCAAAGCGTTGATTCTACACCTTACCCTCCTAACTTGCTTGCAATTGTTTGCTGCTCCTACATGTGTTTGCTGCTCCTACAGAACCCCCAGCATCAGGAACCTTCAGCTGTATCCCCTCCGCACGTGCAGCTTCTTCAGGAACAGGTAAGAGTATTTGTATTTGCATATGCTTGTATGTGTGCCGGTAATCTCGTGTCCCAAAAACCTTCATAATGTTATGTTTTACTCACTTGCGCACGCTTGTACACATGCGTGTGCACACGCACACATACACATACACAATCGCGTATACACTAACACCCACATGCACACACAAACAAACAAACACACTTTCACACAAACCTACCTGACAATGACTGACGCAGGTGGCAATGCTGATGGCAAAAGTGGGAAGCCTCGAAACCCAGGTGTTGCAGCAACAGAAGAACAGTGATGAGGCAGCGCCTGATGGTAAGGGGGGTGAGATCTGTGCAGTAAAAATTAGGATTTGTATCACCGTACGTGTTTCTTGCATTGGCAAAACCTTGCTGTGCCCCTTTGGGCAATCTAGACTGGGTAGTGTACTCCTTGGCAGCCTAAAATTTAACTGTAAGAGATCACCCACTCAGGGATACCCGCCTGCAAGAAAAAGAAGTTGGCTCCGTCGCAGTTGAACTGGACAAGGTCTTTGTATGGCTAGACTCTGTGGGAAAGTGTCGGTGAGGCAGTGCGTGTTTGTGTGTGTGTGTGTGTGTGTGTGCGTGTGTGCGTGTGTGTGTGTGTGTGTGTGTGTGTGTGTGTGCGCGTGTGTGTGTGTGTGTGTGTGTATGTGTGTGTTGTGTATGTGTGTGTGTGTGTGTGTGTGTGTGTGTGCACGAACTGCCAAAGGCTGGAGCTTGCAGCAATGTCCACACCAAAACAGATGAAGTCAGACACGTTGCTGGGCAAGTAACAGCGCTCCATGTGAATTGAATAGAGGCACTTGCAATCACGTCGCACTACGTGTTTAAACGCACCTACGCGTGTAAACGCACCTGTTCAACATCAGCAGCACCCTTACGATGCGCCATTAAAGCCCAAAATAAAGTGTGTAACTCAGGGTAGAAGAGGATCCCCATTAGCGTAGTCCCAACTCCTTAACCGTCGCCGTCCTTCAAGGCTGCCTCAGTTCAGTTCAAACGCTTCTGGCCGCGCAAAAGGAGTAGAACAGCAATTTGGCAAGCTGCCCAGATCATAATCGCTGCCCCTTTTAATTATATTCCTTGACAGCTCTCCGTTTTAGACAGCAAAAAGCCTCAAACAAGCCTTGAGTGGCTATCACTGACTTGTTCTTCGGAGAGATCCACTTCTTGCAACTTCTCAACGCTCAAATCAGCAGCTGAACCTGCACAGGTACTGTAAAGCACCCTAGCAAGCAGCCTAAACATTTCAAGGTAGCTATCCAGCCCCTACTGCTTCCAATCCAAGCATTCTAGCAAGCATCCTATGTAACTCAGGGCAGCTGACCAGCCCCCACTGGTTCGAGTTCAAGCACCGTAACAGCTTCTGTTATGAACATCCCTTGTTGGACTTGGGGTAGAACCAGCAATGCTTCTTAAACAGCTTGTTGTGTCTCACACTGGTTTGTGTGTGTGTGTGTGTGTCTGTGTGTGTGTGTGTGCGTGTGCGTGTGTGTTTGCTTGTGTGTGCATGTGAGTATTTGTAACTTCTTAATATTTTCTTGATGCATAGCGCCCCTACAACTCTTCACTCAACAAACACCAAGCAAGCAAGCCACTCCAAGGTCCATGGCTCGCAATGTTGTGACTGCTTGCTTGTCCACATCATCTTCATGCCTTGTTGGACTGCATGCAGAGCACCCCAACAATCGTGCATTAAGCAAGGCCCAAGCAGCTTGGTTGGAAATTAAACTGGAGAAGCTGGAGGGACGCTTAGATGACGAAATCGCTGCCCGAAAGACAGCTGATCTGAAATCTGTCCTTGGAGGTGGGTTGAACAATTTAATTCGGTTTGTGACTGGTTGTATGCAACTTTTTGTTTTTCTTTTTTTCTCCAGCTGAAACATCGGAGAAAGGAGGCGCGATGGGAAAATGTGGTCTGGAAGAATGATTAGGGTTGGCCAGAACCATACATACGATGCATATACGGTATTGTTGGCAGGGAGATCACCAAATATACGGTCATATACGGTGTAGATGTACGGTCCTGGCCAATACTAGAAATGATTTGTGGAGTTGTACAAGCAAAAGGATGCACGTGGTGAGAGGGGAATCCTGTGTGAAACATGCACATGTGCACAAAACGTTGTTCAAGCCAAACATTATGCAAGCAAAACAAATGCCTTTGGAACAATGCGCGGGAATGAGTTGTTCAATGCCTCCTGCCCATCCCTCTGAAGGTAGAGAACGACGGTACAGTGCCCTGTGTGCTGTTGGAAGCATGGCCAGGATCTTCCTTATGCAATTCAGCCATTAAACTGTACACACCACTCGTAAGCTTGGCCAGGGTCCTCAATGCGCTTCAGCCATTAGCATGTACACACAGCCATTCACATGTACACACAGCCATACTCATGTATTCACAGCCATTCACTTGTGCACACATCCATCACATGTACCCACAGCCATACTTATTTTCACAGCATTCTTCGTTGCTCATGCCGGGGATGATTCATTTATTGTTCATTGTTCATGTCGGGGATATTTCATTCATTGCTCGTTGTTCATGTCGGGGATGATTCATTGTACGTCGTTCATGTCAGGGATGATTCAGAAGTAGGTATACACGTTGTTCATGTCAGGGATGATTCAGAAGTAGGTATACACGTTGTTCATGTCAGGGATTAATTCATTCATTGCTCGTTGTTCATGTCGGGGATAATTCATTCATTGTTCGTTGTTCATGTCGGGGATGATTCAGAAGTAGGTATACACGTTGTTCATGTCAGGGATTAATTCATTCATTGTTAGTTGTTCATGTCAGGGATAATTCAGAAGTAGGTTATACAAAGCGTATGTGCGCCGTTATTCGAGGACCTTATACAAATATACACCCTTTTCAGTGGGACTCTGGCTAGTGTGAGCACTAGTTGAGAGCCTTTCCTTAATGCACGCTGGTGACTTCCAGTGTAGACATTTTATTCTATATTTTACACCCACCCTGCAACTATTCGCAGGGAGTAGCAGAGGAGGGGGAGATCAAAACAATGAGGGTGGCTCACTCACTCAGCGGGTGGTTGCTTTTGAGTCAGGTTTGTGATATATTCTGGTGACAACGAAGGTGGAGGCAGTGGCAGGATGTGGCTTATGTACGCAGCATGAAGTCGCAGTCGCTTTTGAGTCAGGTCTGTGAGAGGAATATGTACAAGTCATTATTCTCATATTTGTTGCACATTTGTGCTTAGCATACGACTTTGCTTCTGAGGCAGAAGGAGGCGCGGTCATCGGTTTATAAGCTGCCAAAACTGTGTGAGTTTGTTCTTGGGGCGAAAGCAGGCGCAGTGATTGTTTGCTATGCTGCCGACACTGCATGTGGCAACATCATGTGAGAAGGCAGTGAGCATTGGGGAATGACAGCTGCCCTGTGTATGAACCTTGTGCTGTTTAAGTGCACAGCCTTTTGCTGCTGTTTATTTGCACTTACATGGAGCCACACTCATACTTGTGCTGCACTATGTGTGTGTATTTGTGTATATGTGTATGTGTGTATATGTGTGTTTAAGTGTGTGTGTAAGTGTGTGTGTGTGAGTGTGTGTGTGTGTCACTGCTGTCTATGACCCGCACTACATGTGTGTGCGTGGGTGTGGATGTGAGAGAGTGGGTGTGCGAGCTTTGTGGTCGCAATTAAGGTCAGGCCTGCAATGGAAAGTCCCTGTGTGTTAGTATGCAGCGGAGTGTGTGAGTGTGCCCGTACGTACGTTTGTGTGTGTGTGTGTGTGTGTGTGTGTGTGTGTGTGCCTTGCGCTTAAGTTTGAGTGATTGAGAAGCAGTTAAGAAAACTGCAGACCTGTCGTTTGCCCTCTAACTGCCTTGTGCTTGCAGCTGTTCTGCGTGTGGGGGCAGCAGAAAATGGATTAGCAGAGCTGAAAGGCATGTGCACGGGAAAAGGACCAGACGCGCTGGTGCCGCGAGGAGAGATCACGCGTGCCCTAGAAGCGCTGAGCATAGGACTGAGCACCCGCATCAAACAGGTAGGATGCTGGCTGAAATGTGCGTGGACAAAATACAAAAGTTATCAGTGTTTCTCTCAAGTTTTTCCATCCTTTTACTTCCTTGGTTCTCACCTCTTCTTAGCCTGAAGTTTATGTTTCTGCCTTTATCCTTCTTGTCTGGGCAGTTGTGAGGACTTAGCTTGTTAGCAGTTGTGCTGTTCCTTGCAATTAATTCACCGCCATCTCACGGTGCAAACGCAATAGAACCTCGGAAGGAAAACATGGTCACCTCTGCAGTGTGTAGATGTTTTTGGACGAGTCCCTGTGCAATGTTCAGTTTAGTGACAACGTACTGAATATTCCTGAAATCGACGCACGAGCATGCGGCAAAGAACACACGGAAAAAGCTCCAATTGTATTTTCGTTGCAGGTGGAAGAGAGGGTGAACAAGGTGGATGGTTGCAGTGCCTCTGACATTCTCGCCAAGCAACGAGATGCGCAGGTAGGTTAAGAGTATTATATCCAGCTCCGAGGTTTACGCAGGTTAGCGAATGCATTATCCCAAACTTGTTTCTTAATTCGCTAACTGACGGCCACATCAGGCCTAGATTCACTAGGGGTAGTTACTTTCGTGGTGGTGTATGCGTGTGTGTGTCCTGCTTTGTCAGGATTCCATGGGTAGGGTAGTGGTAGCAATGCCTTTGAAATTAAGAGTCTCTAGCACGAATTTCTTATGTGGTGGTGCTTGTGTGTGTGAGTGTGTGTGTGTGTGTGTGTGTGTGTGTGTGTGTGTGTGTGTGTGTGTGTGCGTGCGTGTGTGTGTGTGTGTGTGTGTGTGTGTGTGTGTGTGTGTGTGTGTGTGTGTGTGTGTGTGTGTGTGTGTGTGTGCGTGCGTGTGTGTGTGTGTGTGTTTGTGTGTGTGTGTGTCCTACTATGTCAGGGTTCCATGGGTAGGGTAGTGGTAGCAATGCCTTTGAAATTAAGAGTCACTAGCAAGAATTTCGTGTGTGGTGGTGCTTGTGTGTGTGAGTGTGTGTGTGTGTCCTACTCTGTCAGGATTCCATGGGTAGGGTAGTGGTAGCAATGCCTTTGAATAAGAGTCACAAGCAAGAATTCCTTATGTGGTGGTGCTTGTTTGTGTGAATGTGTGTGTGTGTGTCCTACTCTGTCAGGGTTCCATGGGCAGGATAGTGGTGGCAGTGCCTTTGGTATTAGCCTATGGGTTGTAGACATTTTTGTTTGCCACGATATTTATGACAATACCACCAAACAGCATGTAGCTTGGTCTAGCTTCGTACGCAGCCTGGACCTCTGTTGGGGTCTGTGAGTTTGAAGGCACGTGTGCCTGTGTTTCCAACGCCATGTGTTGTGGGAGCAGCTGCGATGCATCACCTGTGTTTGCAACGCCATGTGATGCTTTACCTGTGTTTGTAACGCCATGTGTTGTGAGGAGCAGCTGTGATGCTTCACCTGTGTTTGCAACGCCATGTGTCGTGATGCTTCACCTGTGCTTGCAACGCCATGTGTTGCGATGCTTCACCTATGTTTGCAACGCCAAGTGATGCTTCACCTGTGTTTGCAACGCCATGTGATGCTTTACCTGTGTTTGTAACGCCATGTGTTGTGAGGAGCAGCTGTGATGCTTCACCTGTGTCTGCCACGCCATGTGTTTTGATGCTTAACCTGTGTTTGCGACGCCATGTGTTGTGAGCAGATGTGATGCATCACCTGTGTCTGCAACACCATGTGTTGTGATGCTTCACCTGTGTTTTTACCAAACTAGGTACTATTTACCAACTTGGCTAAACTGCATTCAAGCGCGCACACACACAACACACACACCATTCTAGTCAGGCACTCACAGTGTCGGCAAAGCAATAGAAACACGATGAAAAGAGTAGGGTTGGCCAGAACTGTGAATATACACCGTATATGGTCGTGTGTTTGGTGGTTTTCCTGCCAAAGTTACCATATATACACCGTATATAAATATGGTCCTGGCCAACCATATGAATGAGGCTTGGGCAAGTGACCCATCACTTGGTATGCACACCCCCTCCTGTACCACACAGCAGCAGGGACTCATTACACAGCAGCAGTGACTCATTACATAGCAGCAGTGACTCATTACTTGGTATGCACACCCCCTCCTGTACCACACAGCAGCAGTGACTCATTACACAGCAGCAGTGACTCATTACTTGGTATGCACCCCCCCCCCTGTACCGCACAGCAGCAGGGACTCATTACGCAGCAGCAGGGACTCATTACTTGGTATGCACCCCCCCCCCTGTACCACACAGCAGCAGGGACTCATTACACAGCAGCAGTGACTCATTACTTGGTATGCACACCCCCTCCTGTACCACACAGCAGCAGGGCGACACACCAAGGGTGGAGCTCAATGCCTTCAGCACAGTTGCTTCACAGCACGGTGAGTGTGTGTGTGTGTGAGTGTGTGTGTGTACATGTGTGTGTGTGTGAGTGTGTGTTTGTGTGTGTGTGTGTATGTGTGTGTGTGTGTGCATGTGTGTATGTATGTGTGTATGTTCATGTGAGGCATCGTGCACTTACCTGTAAGTCTCTTGCGCGTGTGCAACCTGTGTGTGGTGCCTTGTGTTGTTTCTCTAGGCCCAACACGAGTATAACATGTGAGCACGGAAGCTGCAGCAGTGCAAATTGTATTCAGCAAGGCTAAGCAGTCCATATCACTGCAAACAGGTTTGTATAGATTCTGTGCTCCTTCTTTTATGTTTCTCCTTTACTGCCGGTGCTGGCAATTGTGAAAAGTCAAGCTTATCACCGCACACAGGAAGGGTTGGCCAGAACCGAATGTATGCACCGCATATGACCGAATGTTGGTGTGTTCCCTGCCAAAAACACCGTGTATACACCTTATTTATATGGCTCTGGCCAACCCCACACACAGGGTGTACCCCACACACAAGGTGTGTGGTGCGTGACCAGACAGACATTGCAACTGAACACTAACACCACTACACACGCATTGGGTGCAGGCGCTGCAAAGAGTGAGCGTTACAGCGGCGACAGCGATGAAGTGAATTTGGAGGGGTGAGTCTGTTGAGGGGATTATGTTTACGCGTTGTGTTAAGTCGTCATCGTCGACAGGCCTAGAACCTCTGTGGTAGACAGCAACGCACAGAGCTTGGAGCAGGGATGTCTCCAGTGTGTACGGTCAAACGTTGTGTGTGTGTGTGTCATACATAGTGTGTGTATACATAGTTATGGACCAACCCATAGGATGTATACCCACCCAAGCCTGGACCCTGCTCAGGGGTTCCAGCAAGCATTTGCATACACACGTCCGCACACACACACACAAACATACACACCCAAGCCAGGTCTCTGTTCATGAGTTTCAGCTGGCATTTGCATGCACACGTGTGCACACGCACGTTCAAAACACACACAGGCACACTCAGACACAGAAACACACACAAGCCTGGTCCATGTTCAGGGATTCCAGATGGCATTTACATACACACGTACACACACACACAGACACACACACATAGTGGCTGTCATTGCACATGCCCTCCTACGCAACATAAGCACTCACACAAACCGTGGCGTTGCGCACATCGGGCCTCCAAAATACAGATTATGCGTATCGCTTACGGTAGTTGTGGTTGACCGTGGTTATATGCAGTGCTGGGCCTCCAAGCGCCGAAGATGTGGAAGCTGCTCTGAGTGCTACCTTGGCTGTGCAGCAGGAGCTGGGGCATCTACGACAGGTGGGTCAGGGAATGAAAGAATAGGGCAGTGTGTGTGAGAGCTATTCTTTTGGGTCAGGGAATGAAAGGATAAGGCAGTGCGTGTGGAAGACATTTCTTTGGGTCAGGGAATTAAAGAATAGGGCAGTGTTTGTGGTGGCTATCACTTCCTGCATGGTGGTATAAGCTATCAGTGGTATAAGCTATCACTCTTTGCATAGGTGGTATACTCTATCAGTGGTATAAGCTATCACTTCCCGCGTAGGTGGTATAAGAGGGAGCATAAGAGGTGGACGCTGCTCTGAGTGCTACCCTGGCTGTGTAGCAGGATGTAAGGTCATTCTTGGGGTTGGCTAGGACAGTGTATACCTAATATGTGTATGCCAAAATCCATGCAACAAATACTGTGTGCAGACTGTATATATATGAGTCTGGCCAACCCTATATATATATGTATGGTTCTGGCCAACCCTACTCATTTTGCTTTTGAAGTTGGAAGGAACAGAGCAGGAATGAGTGTGGAAAACAGAAAAAAAGGTTCGTGTCGGTTCACAAAGCAGGACTCTGAAAGGGAATAGGATCAGGAAGGGGTAGCGTGTGACAGGAGGGGGAGGACAGGCTGCAAGGGCGAAAGAAGGATGTGTGTTGTGGTAGAGGGCCAGTGAGCCAGGTCCCTGCTCGTGCCTTGATGTATGCATTGACATATGCATTAACTGACGTGCCTTGATTCAACTGTTTGCAATCTGCTTGGTGTGCTGAAGAGTTGCATTTACTGTAGGGGCCACAACTGGCAAGTTGCATGAAGAGCTGACCAGACGCATACGATGATAAATAGGGTTGGCCAGAACCGGATATATACACCATATATGACCGTATGATTGATGAAGTCCCTGCCAAAAATACCGTATACACACCGTATCCAAAGAGTTCTGGCCAACCTTAATGAAAACTGTGTGTTGGATAAGCATTAGGGTTGGCCAGAACCATATTTATACGGTGCATATACGGTATTTTTGGCAGGAAAATAACAAAATATACGGTCATATACGGTGCATTTATACGCGGTGGCCAACCTTAATAAGCATTCATTGAGTAAATATTGGAGGAAACCGACCAGCCTGACATGTATGTGCAAACACAAAATGTGTGTGTGTATGTGTGTGTGCATGCGTGCATGCAAGTGTGCAGTTCAGACGCTGTTAGTTAGCTGTCATCCTGCCCTCATAAGCTGCTGTCATCCTGCCCTCATAAGCTGCTGTCCTCCAGCACTGCTGTGTGTAGTCTTCCGGTAAGCTGAAGAGGCTTTTGCAGCAATATAGACATCTTGAGCATTCATTCCCGGCAACGTACGTCAAAAATGTGCTCTCTGACCTGTTCTGCTATTTTCAGGCGTTGGATGAGCTGAAGAGCGGCTTTGGCAGCCGCATGGATGGGATGGACAAGAAGTTTGAAGGCAGTGAACTGCTTCCTAGGGTATGTGTATGGCAAAGTGTGTTGCACACCCGAACACACATGTGCACACAGGCACATGCATACACGTACGTATATAAGGAGAAGTAAACGCACAGGTGCTTGCGTACACAGATGCAAATGGGGCAGTCACATAAGTGCACACACGCATACATACACACACACACAAACACACACACACACACACAAACACACACACACACACTCACACACACACACACTCACACACACACACAAACACACACACACACACACACACTCGCACTCGCACACACACACACACACACACACACGCACACACACACACACACACACACACGCACACACACACACACACGCACACACACACTCAAAAGATCGCACCCACATTCACAACATACAGTCAGAATCAGGTCGGAGCCAGGGTGGCGGTGTCACAGACCGGCAGACACAGGCCTTTTACCAGATCAAGTCCAAGAGCATTGCTGCAGATGTTCTGGCAGAGGTGCTGGGAGAGGTGCGTGCGCAAGTTTGAACAACCCCATCATTTAAAAGGCCTTTAACCAGATCAAGTCCAAAAACACTGCTGCAGATGTTCTGGCAGAGGCGTTGGGAGAGGTGCGTGTGCGCGTTTGAACAGCCCAACATTTGAAATGTCCGTGTGCTAGTTTGAACAGCTCCATCATCTGAAATGTCCGTGTGCAAGTTTGTACAGCCCCATTATTTGAAATTTCCGTGTGCAAGTTTGTACAGCCCCATTATTTGAAATGTCCGTGTGCAAGTTTAACAGCACCATCATTTGTAATGTTCGTGTGCGATTTTGAACAGCCCCATCATTTGAATTGTCCGTGTGCGCATTTGAACAGCCCCATCATTTGAAATGTCCGTGTGCGAGTTTGAACAGCCCCATCATTTGAAATGTCTGTGTGCGCATTTGAACAGCCCCATCATTTGAAATGTCCGTGTGCGAGTTTGAACAGCCCCATCATTTGAAATGTCTGTGTGCGCGTTTGAACAGCCCCATCATTTGAATTGTCCGTGTGCGAGTTAGAACACCTCCGTCATTTGAAATGTCTGTGTGCTAGTTTGAACACCTCCGTCATTTGAAATGTCTGTGTGCTAGTTTGAAAAGCCCCATCATTTGAAATGTCCGTGTGCAAGTTTGAACAGCCCATCATTTGAAATGTCTGTGTGCGCGTTTGAACAGCCCCGTCATTTGAAATGTCCGCGTGCGAGTTTGAACAGCCCCATCAACAAAAAGGTTCCGAGCTCACTAAATTCACAAATCCAGCTGCACATTGTTTCCCACAACTGTTCACGCTAGCAGTGACCCTGTATACGCTAGCAGTGACCCTGTACACGCTAGCAGTGACCCTGTACACGCTAGCAGTGACCCTGTACACGACGCAGTGACCCTGTACACGCTAGCAGTGACCCTGTACACGCTGTCAGTGACCCTGTACACGACTTTAACACTATTTCTATCGGCTACCTGTGCATCAGCTATATGGTCATCAGCTACCTCCTGTCCGTCAGCTATCTGTTTATCAGCTATCTGTTAATCAGCTCACCGTGCATCGTCTGCCTGTTCATCAGCTAACCGTGCATTTATCCATCAGCCATCTGTTCATCAGCTATCTGTGCATCATCCATTTATCCATCAGCTATCTGTTCATCAGCTTTCTGTGCATCAGCTATCCGTGGGATGTAAACCTTGCGGGAAATCTGTGCGCAACTCACGACTTGCCTCAGGGCAATTTGTATGTAAACAGATATGCTACTGTATGAAAGACCGCTGCATTGCATTTATTATCCCCTAACTGCCCTAGTCAGAAGCTTTAAGCAGTGTACCAGCTAAACAAAGACTCGTGCCACTGATTT
>Ga0307942_1000359_pt1 | contig 30627 bp, 26 predicted proteins | sample OrgLakmetagen175_FD_201846 | JGI IMG/M metagenome (GOLD analysis project Ga0307942, IMG submission 201846) | Saline water microbial communities from Organic Lake, Antarctica - #175 | ecosystem: Environmental > Aquatic > Non-marine Saline and Alkaline > Saline | place: Antarctica: Organic Lake... | reverse complement strand
GAGAGAGAGAGAGAGAGAGAGAGAGACAGAGAGAGAGGTGTCAGGATGAGGAACATGCAATACACAGGCTGCAGCAGCATACGCTTGCAAATACTTCAGATGAGGTCGCAAGGAGGCATCCCATGACAATTGCTTTTGATGCTTTCTGTGTAACAGGGCCTCACATGAGATCCAAATCTGGAGTGTGAACTGGGGACACGTTTCAGCCATGTTGCAACAGTACACTCACACACTCACACACACACACACACGTTTCAGCTACGTTCCAACTAATTATGTGTGTGCATGTTTCAGCTGCGGGTTCTAACACATATTTGCATGCAAACACTGCCTGAAAGCGGGTGTGCGCACACGTGCATACATCTAAACAAACTGATGGCTGCCGCCTTATATTTTCTAAACAGAGCCTCACACAAGGTCAAAAACGCAAAGCAAAGACGTGGTTTGAGCATGAGCAAATAGCAAATGAAGTTCGTGTGTGTGTGTGTAGCTATGATGCACTCTCCTGCAGGCAAGCAGGGTGGTAACAGGCGGAGCTTGCCTAAGATCAACACGATGCAGGACACAAATGTTGTGAGGCACTGACACTATACACTACACGCCTGCGCTGCTGCCCACCTCTTGTGCCATGCTCTTGAGAGAGTAACCACTTGTGCTGTTGAGCTATGAGTCGTGTCGAACAAAAGAAAAAAAAGCCAACAATAATTGCATGTAATATCTTGACACACACACATACACACACACATACACACACCTGCTAAAGCTGTGCTACTGCCATCTCAACGCCCCTTTCCCCCTGTCGGGTGAAGAAATCTACGCTTGGAGGCGGAGAGTTGGAGGCACAGAGTAGCCATGATTAAGCTAAAACCATCTACACACCTGTACGTGTGCTGCAGCTCCTCTCACCACCTTAACGTTGGGTGACCAGATCTATATGCTTAATGCACACAAAACAGGCACACGTTGACGCATACACACACCTGCTCAAGTGCTGCTGCCTTCTCAAGGCCCTCGCGTTGGGTGACCAGCAGTGCAGCTTGATTATTAGACAGCTCTGTTTCAAGGGACGTCACGTGGCCTGTTTGAAGTGTGTGTGTGAAGTGTGGGTGAAGTGTGGGTGGGTGGGTGCAAATGCGTGTGTGTGTATGTGTGTGTGTACATGCGCGCGCGTATTACAAGTACGTGAAAGTGTGTGTGTTTGTGATAGCATGCAATCTGCTGAAGGTAAAAGTAGGCGCACTTTGGTCAACTGTCTTTTATGAACAGGAGCAACCTTTGCAAGGGCTTATCAAGAGTGTGCATTGCACATCGATACAGCATTGCTTAAATCTTCCAGCATTAAGGCCCTAGAGACGGCTTCAACTAACGAGTTCCGAGTTTTCATACACACAAAAAGAAACATGTACGCACGCAGCTTACACAGCACACACATTGGGCCAGCTGCAGCTTGTGGCGTAAAGTGGCCAAATCTTCTGAGTGCCTGGCCTCTGCTTGAGCAGCAGCTGCAGATTGGCTGGTGCGTACCTGCACAGAGGTGCGAACAAAATACACGGGCTGGGTATTAGGTTTGTGCTCCAAACTACTTGAAAGTCCTTTTGATTATGACTGTGACCAGGAGGGTGTTTTTTTCTTTTGGGGATGGCACGTATACTTTTTGGGGTGGACACCCCTGAGGGACCACCCACCCCCCAAACCCCCCTTCCAGTGCCCCCACCAGACAAAAAAAGTTTACCATCCTGCTCCTTTTTGAATCCTGCATCCATCTGCATAGTCATCAATACCTGAAACCATATTGCCGCAGAGTTATGGGGCAAAAACTGAGATACGGACGCCCATGCCTACATGAATCACCAGGCACCCATAACTGGCTTGCACAACTCCACATTGCTTCCTTTTTTCAGAGTTCCACTGACTATCTCATGCTGGCACAATCCTGGAAGTTTGGAGTGAATTGCTGCTCCATTGGCTTGACTCACCCCGCAGCCTGCACCGGAGCGCATGTGCCTCTGACTTTTGGACATGTCCACAGACCCCCCCCCTTTTACCCAATTTGCTAAAAAAGGGTGGCAATCAACTGGGCTTGAGCTGCGGATTCCGATATGTTTAAAATTCCGTGGGAGTGGCCCACTGGAGAACCCCCCCAAAAAAATTAACCACATCGGGCCCCCCCCCCCTCCTGGATTCGACTCATATATATACCAATTGATAGCTCTCGACGTCAGGATTCCGAATATATAGTTTTTAATCGATGTGACACGTGTCGTCCAAAAGTTATTCTTCCTACACCCTCCTGCTGTGACAAACAAACATACTTTTCTCTGAACCCGGTATGGCTGATCTGTCAAAGGCCATAGTTTTTGATTTGCCAAGGGCCAAAGTTTTTGATCTGCCAAGGGCCAAAGTTTTTGATCTGCCAAGGGCCAGAGTTTTTGATCTGCCAAGGGCCAAAGCTTTTGATCTGCCAAGGGCCAAAGATTTTGATCTGCCAAGGGCCAAAGTTTTTGATCTGCCAAGGGCCAGAGTTTTGTCACCCCTTGAGCGCACCTGCTCCAAAGCAGCATTGCTGGCAGAAAGACGGCGGCTAAGATCACCCTGCTGCTGATCAGCCTCCTCGCTCCAAACCTGCATTGCACATCACATTTCGCCGACACTTGTTTTTTGTGGCAATTCATGAGCACATTTAAACGGCAAGACTTTTGCTATTTGCTATTTGACCACTGCGCTGCTGACACATGTTTTTTGTGGCATTTCATGAGCACATTTCAACAGCACGCCTTTTGCTTTTTGACCACTGTGCTGCTGACACAGGTTTTTTGTGGCAATTCATGAGCACATTTTAACCGCACGCCTTTTGCTTTTTGACCACTGTGCTACTGACCTGCCTCTCATCTCTGAACCTGAACCTGATTAACCACGTCAAAGCTCCTTTCAGAGTTTAAACACATACAATTGCATTGATTAAATTAGCGCATGGACGCAACAAGGACATAAGACGAAGGCAGGTACGTGAGGTTGGCCAGAACAGTATACATACACCGTACATTTGATGATTCCCTGCCAAAAATACATTATACATACACTGTATGTATATATATGGTTCTAACCAACCCTACAATTAAGACATCACTGTTGTGAGCCACACTTCTGCTACCCATTCGCTGGCTGTCCCCTACTAAGCAACATGTACACCAAACATCGCCTGCACCCCCTGCATCTACGTTTTGCACCACAGTTCTGTTTGAGCCTGTTGCACAGCTGTTTTTGTGTAGCTTATTCACTCAAATCATTGCAGTTGTGCAACACGCCTGCAGCTGCTGTTTCAACACGCCACACTGCTGTTTCACCTGCAGCTGCTGTCTTGCCTGCAACTGTATGTAACACACTGCTGCCTCACCTGCAACTGTATGTAACACACTGCTGCCTCACCTGCAACTGCTGTTTCAACACGCCACACTGCTGCTGCAGCTCCGCTATAGCGTCGTCCTTGAGACGCTGCATGCTCTCCAGTTCCCACGTCAACGCGGTCGCCGCTTGCTCGTGTTTCCGAGAGGCAGACAGGGCAGCCTATGACGCAGCGCAAACTTTTAACTGTTGCACGTCTCTGAGAGGCAGACAGGGCAGCCTACGTTGCAGCGTCTTCCTCAATCGAATCTTTGCTTGTGCCGTTTGCTTGTGTTTTTCAGAGCAGAGAGGGCACCTCGTGATGCAACTCAGACTAGAACCGTCACACAATGCACTGACCACTCAAAATATCTGCATGCGCAGCCTGCTTATGTTTTTGAGAGGCAGACAGGGCAGCTTGTGATCATACAATGCAATGACTTTTTCCATCTTTGCATGTTCTCTAGCTAAATTCCTCAGGGCAGCTTCTTGCACGTGTGTGTTCTAGGATGACAAGTGGCCAATGACACAAATTAATTGGTGTGGCCTTGGGTGATCTAGAATGAGTGGCCGATGACATGAATTATTTGGTGTGGCCTTGGGTGATCTAGAATGAGTGGCCAATGACAAAAATTGATTGGTGTGGCCTAGGATGACAAGTGGCCAATGGCGTAATCTTTTGACTGTAGCTCCGGGCCTCTCTGCTCCATGACAGTGCGGAAGCTATTTGCGCATGCCTCATGCCTCTCCACAGCAGTCAGGGCAGCATGCGCACCAAAGTGGCTCCTTCTCTGTTGTCATGGTGGAATGAGCTGTTTTCCTGCCTATCATAGGCAGCCTATGCTATTATTCCTCTTCTTTGTTCCCTTTAAACACACATGACCAGTCGTAGAGGAGCGTGTGTGTGTCCATCTCTCTCTCTCTCTATATATATATATATCTATCTATCTATATCTCTCTCTCTCTCTCTCTCTCTCTCTCTCTCTCTCTCTCTCTCTCTAGTATATATAGGACATGCATTGATCTGTCCAGCAACAAGAAGCAGGAGCACTTGTTTTACATGTTGAACACGTGTGTATAAATGCACACGCATGCATAGCCTGCATGTGTTTACAACTCTGAGGCCTAAATTGCATCTAGCTCCTGCACCTGTGTGCAGTGTGCAAATAGAGCATCTTGTGCACACACCTCCAAATCGGCACGCATGAGCACGCACGCACACACACAAACACAGATACAAACACATCACATCACATCAACCTCACACTTAAACTCATATTCACACTCACACACACATGACACATGCACATATACACACAAACACACAAGCACATTCACATGCACGTACACACACAAGCACTCTCATAAACACAGACCTCTGTAGCCTTAATTCTGTCCAGCTCCCGCACATGTGCAGCACGTGCTTCTGTCTCCCGCTGTTGAGCCAGGGTTTTGGCCACCGCAGCTTCCTGGAGGAGTGAGGTTAAGCGCACAACTTTCATTTCTGTACGCTGTGAAAGAGGGCTCCTTTGTAGTGCTTGCAGCAGCATTTAATAAAAGAAAGAAGAAAGAAACAGCTGTGCAGGCTGTGGCGACCATTCCCCAGCAGAATACATCTTTCCATCAACATGGGTAAGACAAGTCGGTGTTTGTGCATCCTGTACAATTGTGTGTCGAGCAAAATACACTTTCCTTTTGACATGGTTAAGATAAGTCAGCGTTTGTGCATCCTATACAATTGTGTGTCGAGCAGAATACGCTTTCCCTTTGACATGGGTAAGACAAGTCAGCGTTTGTGCATCCTGTACAATTGTGTGTCGAGCAGAATACGCTTTGCCTTTGACATGGGTAAGATAAGTCAGCGTTTGTGCATCCTATACAATTGTGTCGAGCAGAATACGCTTTTCTTGTGACGTGGGTAAGACAAGTCGGTGTTTGTGCATCCTGTACAATTGTGTGTCAAAGGGAGAAAGCTGCCCCGGAAGCCTAGTGGTCTGTGGTCAGGCCAGACTTTTAAGGATCATGGATTTTTCCTGCATGGTTATCTGAGCAGTTAGCTGCCCAGCAGCGACAATCTCCGTCAAAGTTTTGGGTGCTAATATCTCCACTAGCGCATACTTTATTATGTGTGAGTATGAGCTTGTCCCTTGAATATTTCCACACGTGAAGCACAGCTAAGCTTTGGAGATGATGATTGCTATGGCCGTCTCAGGAGGGTTGCTTAGAATGAGTCTACTACAGTGCTTGATTCTGCACCATGCTTCACAGAAGAAGAAAAAACCTGGAAATGTCTGCTTTGGCACTTACGACACTGACAATTTGTACATCTAGGCGCCTGGTACCAAAGTCCAAGGCCGTGCAAGGAATTGACTTTCACGCGCATACGAAAATATTCACACATACACACAATGCACATACACACACGCACACACACGCACACACACGCACACACACAAAGCACACAAGAGCGTGCCTGCTGAGCGTCTTCTGCCTGCTGCCTGTACTTCAGCTCCAGCTGTTGTGCCTGGGCCTGGAAGTCCGCCCCCATCTCTCTGCGCTGTCGTGCCACCTCTTCTTCTGCCTCTGCTAACGCACGCTGCGTGCGAGAGGGGAGGAAGTACAACCATATCACGATGTCAACCTGCTTTCTCCACACGTCTGTCCATACTAGAGCGCATTCATTGCATGTGCATGGAGTCACTGCTAACGCGGCAGAGTGCATCCATCATCACCCACTGGCAAGCAAGCTCCCCATACACCTCATGTGCATCAGCGGCACCCGTACGAGGTTCGGAAGCCCTCTGCACCTGCCTTACGATGTCTGCCCGTATTGAAGGGGGAGGGAGGGAGCAAGACTGTTGCATGACTTCATCCTGACCTTTTTCCTGTGCTTCCTAGGATATCCATGCGATATGCATATGCGATGCAATGCGATATATGCGATGCGGTATGCATAGATATACATTCTAGGACATTCATGTTATCAAATAGGGCACTCCGCATGTGATAAGGGGGAAAATGCACGCGGGCGAGCGCACCATGCATTTTTCGTGAGCTCAAGTTTTTGATGAGCCAAGACACACATGGATGCATGCCTGAGCAATTTTTAGCGCATGGACTTGTCGCTTTGAGAACAGCATGCACAACACGTGCTTGTGCACGTCCATATGCACACCAAACCTATGCCAAGGCATTGCGTGCACCAGACTTACGTCTTAAAAGCCAACGGAACTTATAGCAACCTTGATGCAGCGCACTGTTGTCGTTGTTTCAGCAGCCAGTTCCAATCTACTAAATCATAGGAGCTTGTCTATTTAGACAAGCCGTTGGGGGTATTTTTCAAAAGATCCAGAACAGAGAAAATTCTCTTTACAAGAAAATTGCATTGCATTGATGTTGGAGTGTGGGAGCCGATGGTAATCCATAAAGGGCAATGACCAGCCCCACCTTTTTAGCACGACCCTCTATGCAGCATAGCCTCTTGTGCACGTGCTTGTTTTTCAAGAAAAGCATGCACACGACACATACCCACGCATGAACAATAACATGCACGCCACCATATACCCACATGCACAATGCACAATAACATGCACGCCATCATATACCCACATGCACAATGCACAATAACATGCAGGCCACCATACACCCACATGCACATGCACATACAACATGAACTCAAGGGCATGTGCTGTAGCTCCACACCCACCCACCTGTAGCACCCTCTTGTTGTGCTCATACTGCTCAGTTGCACGCTGCAATTGCTCAGCAGCAGACATGCGGGCATCCTCTACCTGAAGAAACCAATTTGACAGTGTTAGGATGTGTGTGCACGTCGTCAACCAGTGAGTGCATGCCTATGCGTGTGTGTTTGTGTGTGTGTGTATGTGTGTGTGTGTCCGGTTGATGTAAGCAGATGTAGTAGCAGACCTGCACAAAGGCTCTGACACACACACACACACACACACACACACACACACTCAGACACACACATACACACACAATCAGCAAGCACGCAAACACCTCTGCAGTAGTAGCGCTCAATACATAAGCTTACACATACCTGCTGTTGCAGCTCTGAACAGTTTGCTTGCGCCAAGAACTCCTCCTCTTGTCGGGCTGCTCTCTCAGCTTTGAGGTCTGCAAGCATGGTGCATCATACAGAAGAGGCAAGGGACCTGATGGCAGGATTCGTCAGAAGAGTCAGTCATGCAACACTGGCACCGGTCAAAAAAAAACACGATCCTGGGATGTATAATTGAAGAGAAGTGCGGATAGTGCCGTACTGGCAGTGTTTCGTGCCTCCTTTCCTCAACATTCCTGTTGAGGCTTTGTAAAACAATGCGCCCTCTGCGCTCAACAGGCCATCACATCTTCTTATGCCTCGCTACATATCTGCGGTTGCGCAGCCAGCAGATCTACTAGTGAAGGAAAGAGAAGCCACACAAGTAGGGTTGGCCAAAACCATACATATTTTTTATATTTATTATTTATAATATAATGTAAATACGGTATTTTGGGCAGGGATTTTGACCAATTACATGTGTATATACAACAAACTTAAGCGTTTCTGGCCATCCACACACACACACACACACACACACTACACACACACCTTCCTGTGCGTTGTTGCTCCCTCCTGCATTACAAACACCTGCAGCGCCTTCCCCATCTTGTTACACCCACCTACCTGTCCATGCCTCCTGCAGCTCGGCCAGCTGTCACGCGCCTTCCCTTTCCTCACTACACCCCGCCCATACACACCTCTGCGCATCTCATTGTAGGCTTCCCCTGCCGCTCCTCACTTCCCTTGGAAATGCTCACATCCCACCCACCATTCTGTGCCTCGGTGCATGCCTCCTGCAACACGGCCAGCTGTTGCGCATTGTCGGCGAGCACGGCTGCTTGCAGCGCGGCGTTGCCGTCGTATTGCTGGAGCTCGCTGTCCCTGTCTTGCAGCAGCTGCAGGTTGTACTCAAAATCTGCCTGCAGCTGAGAGAACTGTGAGTCCACGCCAGGGCAAAGGAGGGGGGCAGCGAGTGACTGTCAAGTGCTTGCTCGATGTTATTTCAATTGAATGCCTACGTGACCGAACAAAGCTAGATTGTGCTTCGGCTCATAATTATAAATTTGCATGGGCACACCATTGCATGGCCGAATACTCAGCGAGTTCCCTTAATTTCCATTTACACGCCATACACGTAACGAGCCTCGCAACCTCCGAGTGTGTATATGATCGGAGAAATAATTGCTCAGGCTAAAAAAGAGGGACCCTATGGGAGCCAGTAAACAACTTCCGTTGAAAGGGTGCTTTCCCAGATGCACTGTAATCTACCAGCTGAAGATGACATGTACAGTTTTAGAACGCTGCAGCAGTGTCAAAAATGCTATGGGGTGTCTGGGGTGGATTGCACTCTGAGGCCGCAGGAAAGGGAGGACAGGTGCAAGATTGCAAATACCGCGAAGTGCATGCAAAATGATCTGAGTGCCAATGAAGTGTGTGTGAACACAGCACATGTTTGGGCACCAAACAGGTGCTCTAGCTCGAAAACAATGGTGCTTCAAGCAGCAGAACCAGCTTGCAAGCTTCTGCTAGGGACCTAACAAACGCACAACCCCAGTCGCGTGCGCACACATGGGCACGCAGGCATGCACGCACACACACTGACAAACATTCGCGCAAACACACACATTTTTACACACGCAGACGCGCACACACGCACACACACAACACTCACACATGCACGCACACACACATACACACATACACACAGACACGCACGAACACACATGATACACACATACACACACAAACACATACACTCACACACACACACAACACACACACACAACACACACAACACACACACAACACACACACACTCACACACACACATGCACACCCCCACACCCCCGCACGCACGCACGTACGCACGCACACGCACGCACACACGCACACACGCACACACGCACACACGCACACACGCACACACACACACACACACACACATACACACACACACACACACACTGCCACGCACACATATGCGCATAAACAGTCACATTTGACACGACTCGGCGAGCTGTACAGGAACTTGCCTTGCTGAGATGCCCGCTGCATTCAAGTTCCTTCTCTTTGTACTGCAAGCGAAAAGGCAAGAACTGTGTGTAATAAGTCCAGGCACATGTTTTAGCGCTGCTTGCTTCTAACTGGCACATTACGTACGCGCTGCTCCAGCTCTTCGAGCGCAGCCTCCCGTAGAGCATGGACCTCCTGCTCCTTCTGAAGTAGTTGAGCCCTGGAGTCCATTGGGGTAGAACTCTAGCAGAAATTCTTGCATCACGTCATTTCAAAGGTGGCCAAAAACAAACTGCATTGTTTCTACTGAAAGTAAATTAAGTAACCTAACCAATGTACGTGCCTTTGAATAAAGTCAAACACATCAATGCACCGCTCGATGACACATACCTATCAAAAATGAATTATGTTTTCATTTATGACTTTGTCATACAGGCATTGCAATTTCCAAGATCAACCAATTTTGGTGCGTGCGCTGGGCTTGCGCGGTTCGTTGGTGTGCGGCACACGCCTGAAAATTTTTTCAGAATTGACGTCCTTTCTAAATATATTTTGGCACGTATTTTCCCTGGTAAAGAGAAAGGCCACTCAACGGGCAAGCTTGCACTTAGGTACAAAGCATGGCGGGCAAGAACCCGACCTACGCACAGCATGGAACAACCGACCCGGAGATGGGCGACGACTTGAAGGGCAAAGGAGGGAAGGCAGCAGGAGGAGGCGGAGCAGCTTCAGGTAAGCGTAAATGGACGACAAATAATATGATACACAGTGCTCACGCTGCACGCTTCACTGCTGCACGCTTCACTGCTGCACACTTCACGCATGCGCAGGCGTGTACACACGCTGCTTTTGATTCCTGGCTGTACTGCTCTCCGAGACCCTGTTACCGTACCCTGTGTAATCAACTGGGAAATGCAACGGGTCCTTGAACATATTAAAATGTACTCCAATCTACATAGCTGTCGAGACTCGATAGGTCAATATTTTATTATCATTGCTGGTCCGCCCCGCGCCCCCCTACCTAGACAAACATGCTGCTGCAGCATGATATATCACACAGGCTTCCAGAAGCGTTTGCTTCACCAGCTCAGTTTCGGGTTCAGTATGTAATCCAACTGCACACGCGCACGCACTGCAATGAACTATTTAGATATGATGACTTAACTAAAAGCAAGAAGGGTCAGATCTCAGCTGCGTGCACGTCCACAGCTAGTTCAGTGTTGAATTGGAGCAACAGCAGCCAGAATAAACTTGGTGACGATTAGACAAGTGGTAAGTCAGTAGGTTTTGGTCCTACCCAAGGTCGTGCTGGTCATATTATTTACCATCCCTTCTTAAGCACGCTCATTATTACTCCTGATGGAACAGGTGGCACGACTGCAATGTGGACCTGGCTCATTGTTGGAGCTTGTGTAACCACTGTGGTCCTTGGTGTCGCACTCGGCGTCGGCCTCGGTGTTGGTTTAAAAAACAGCAGCAGTGACAGATCCTCCACCATTGATAGGTGCGTCATTTCTGCACCATCAAACCTGTTATGAACGGAAGATCTGTCCAGGCTCACATCAAGCTTCCACAATTTAGTGACTTCCTTGTATGATTCTGTGCAACGTGTCCAATGCAGAAAATAAAGTCTAAGCAAGATGAATTACTATTTCATGACCTGATACTCCTTGTTTTTGTTTGGTCGCAGCAATAATGGTGGTGGTGGTGGAGGTGGACCTATAGAGATCGGCCCAAGCCAGGTCGTGCGTCGTTACTATATCGGAGCAGATGAAGTGTCTTGGGATTATGCTCCTTCAGGTGAGTGTTATGTGCTGCTTCAATCAAGGGCATACCCTGCAGTGGTATGTTTGTAGCTTAAATTATTTGTAAAGTTTCCTGTTCTGTTTTGTAACTTGGCTGTTCTTTAAAAAAGAGGCCTCCATCTTCTCAAGTGCGCACCCACCTGAGAAGACCTTTGGCAAGAGCCCACCACAATTCAAATGACAGGCAAGAACAAATGCTATGATGGCCTCATCGGCACGGTCATCCCTGAAGCAAACGGCATTCCCATGGACAACCTGTCTGGGTCTTTTAAAAAGGCTCAGTACCGCGAGTACACTGATGAGACCTTCACAACACTGAAGGAGAGGCCCGCAAGTCAAGCTCACCTGGGTATCTTAGGTGGGTGCGGTTGGATTCAAGCTAGATCAGTACTCATTACATGCAGGCAAAGAGCCGCTCCCGACATGAAATAAGAGAGAAGAGCCCCGTTTGTTGTCATAGGATGCTGCACGCCTTGTTCATATTCAACCCTGCTAGCGCAAATCTTGGCTAGGTGACATCTACAGATGCTTTACACGATTGACCCAAACACAGAAGCGAATTGCTGTAATTCATGCTTCAGGTCCCATGCTTGTGGCTGAGGCTGGTCAGTTCATTGAAGTGAGCTTGAAGAACAACCTTGATTTTGATGTCACATTGGTAAGTCAAGAGTGTCAAGAGTTGCTACCTGATTTAATAGCAAGTCCACATTGCGCTTACAGCACTGCGTGTATGCCTTGGCTCCCTGCCCACATGCATGCTGGGCTTTTTGAAATACAAGATCTCCATTCCTTGGATGACCCGCAGGAGCCCTCAGGTGGTGGATCCTGGCCCGTCAAGGGAACTGGGACAAGGAACGCAGGCAACACCCCTGGAGTAGCTCCTGGCGCTGTCTCCAAGCTCACCTTCCACGTAAGACAGGCTGTTTCTCTTCTTTACGGAACTATGTACCAGCTGGGATTGGAGCATGGTTCACATTATTGCACACATTCATTCTTACTTGCAATAAACAAGAAGGACCTGTCAAGTGGTGGTGTGAAAACAGGTTCACAAGCAGGAAAATCTAGGTCCCTCTTACATGCAAAATCAAGAAAATACCTTGCTTGTCATAGCAAGTCACTGTCTCCCCCTCTCACAAGTGAGAAGGAGGCGACGGCTTGAGCAACGCCCCGGGATGCTGCTGATGGATGTTTCTGTCTGAGAGCGCAAATTTGTTACAAGAAGACCATCTAAACTGCAAACAACCAAATAACTGTAAAACCGTTGATCACATTCTAGGTCCCAGGGATAATCACACGATTTGTCTCTGCCACCAATTGGGCGTGACATGCAAATTGTTCCCTCCTGGTTTCCTCTCAGGTCCCCAAGTCTGCCGCTCCTACTTTCACCAGTGCTGCTGATGCTAAGGCCATGGGCAAGCAGGTGCGCATCGCAATATTTATATGCCATGGGCAAGCAGGTGCGCATCACAATATTTATATTTCTCCGTTCTTTAGGCTAGAGAGAAAGCTACCCCTGGAATGCTGTGTCCTACAATGTTCTGAACCTGCCTTCTGATACTCCATGTTGTATGCAGACATCCAGGATGTACATGTACCGCTCCAGCCTGGCTCCTGCAGCTCATGACAATGCAGGTGATAAGTTGTTAAGAAATGGAAGAGCTTTGTCAACTCTCAGCCACTCTTTACATCGTTGCAAATCCAGGAGGCTGGTGGCCTTGCAACAAAGAGGTGTTTATAAATTCCTTTGCCTGAGTAATGTGCATAGCATCATCAGTGCTTGCCTATTCCCTTACTCACATCTACAGGTCTTGTTGGGCCCATCCTGATCACCTCCCCTGGCATGGCAAACAGGGACGGCAGTGCTGTTGACGTTGATCGTGATTTCATCAGTGCATTCCAGGTCAGCAGTTTTAGGGAAGAATTATGCCTCGCTGCCTTTTCCTTGAATTTTTATATGCTCAAGAGCTCCAACTGCAATTGCCCTTGGCTCTTCGTACGCTAAGAGCATTTATGTGCAATGTGTACCTGCAGGTGTTCACTGAGGAGCTTTCTCCATACTGGGAAGACAACAAGGCAGTCGCAGAAAAAGTTGGTGGAGTTCAGCATGCTACGAACGGTGCGGCTTGTTTTGAGCAATATAGCTAATTGCCTTAAACGTCGCCATTGCCATCAAGATGCGGACGGAGAAGTAACTATGACCACACAAAACTCACTAAAGATTCAATCACATTAGAATATGACCACCACGAGTATCATTAAATTACCACAAGAAGGATATTTCTAGCCCTGACTGTTCTTATGGTGCTGTGGAACAGATCTACTTGCTCACTATCACTGCTACGACGGTTCTGCAGGCTTTGTGTGGTGCAATGGTGAGGGCTTGACTTCTGACGTCGGTGAGAACGTACGCTGGCACATGGGCGCAATTGGATCTGAAGAGTCCATGCACAACTTCCACTGGTGAGAGTTAGTCTGTTACATTGCAGCGAAAAGGTGTATTAGAAAAACGGGCTCTCAGCAGTATAATCTGGTTTGGTGTGGTGCAAATTTCAACTTGTTCAATAATTGCGTGAAACAAATTTCAAAACGACAGACAAGCCTTTGTATGTTTTCCATGACACATTTTTGTGCTTACTCGATCACCAGGCTAGGGCAAGTAAATTGATGTTTATGCTCTTTTGTGTCCATTCAAATACCCCTTCTTACTGCATTGCCTTTGGTTACAGCCGGAAAGTGTTCAAATAAGCCTTGACCCGTCATGGACCGTAACTGACACGTTCGTACTGGTGATCTGTGTTTTCACGCAGGCATGGAAACACTTTGCTGCACCAGGGTCACAGGATTGACCAAATCAACCTAGTCGGAGGGTCAACAACCACAGCAGATCTCAGCAACGACAACCCAGGGACTTGGATGTTCCACTGCCATGTGTGAGTGCCGTAGCATGGTGTGCTAAGCTGTTTGCTAAAGGATTGTTTAAATTTCAGGCCATCCTGCTACTTTTCTGCTTGGCTGCAACTTGCCTATGCTGACAGTGTGCTGGCCAAAATGTGGCACATTAAGGCACCGTTTGTACCATGTGTTAAACGGCACACCCTTAAACTGCAGTGCTGGGCAGGAAGTGTTTGAGCATTGCAGTCAAGTGTTTGAATTGCAGTCAAGTGTTTGAATTGCAGGAAGTGTTTGGGCATTGCAGTCAAGTGTTTGAATTGCAGTCAAGTGTTTGAATTGCAGGAAGTGTTTGGGCATTGCAGTTAAGTGTTTGAATTGCAGTCAAGTGTTTGAATTGCAGGAAGTGTTTGGGCATTGCAGTCAAGTGTTTGAATTGCAGTCAAGTGTTTGAATTGCAGGAAGTGTTTGAGCATTGCAGTCAAGGCACCCTTATTTGTCTGCCTCTGCAGGAATGCCCACTTTGGCGGTGGCATGGTTGCACTGTACACAGTGAACGGGGCAGCGCCTGCTGCCGTCACGGGCACTGTGCGCGAGCACTTTATTGCTGCTGAGGACACGGTCTGGTAGGTGGTAACTCAAAGCTGAGGCAGACAGAAAGAAATTAAAATTGCATGTTCTGGAGTGGTCATGCATGTTTAATCGCAAGTGTGATTTTAAAGCTACAAAAGTGTGACCTGTAATATGCAGATGTTGCACAGGCATGCTGTGCAAGGAGAGTCTATGTTGTTGGGTATATGCTATAAAGAAAGATGACAGAAACCACGGTCTTGATACCCTGATGCCAAAAGATACGCAGACAGAAACACCCTCCGAACTACTGCATCTTTTGCCACAGGGATTACGCACCCTCTGGAGAGAGCAAGTGCAAGAACCCATCGGTACCCCTCAGTGAGGATGAGGCAGCCAAAGTGTTCTTGGGTACACCTGACGAGGACATGGGCAGGATTGGCTCAAAGTAAGATTGCTCTTGAGCTCTGATCAGGCTACCTGCTCAAGGTCACTACTTGTTGGGTAACGCACAAGCTGTGGAGCGCCGCTTGCTCAGACCAATTTCACGTTTCTACCCCAGGTACATCAAGGCTAGGTATGTAGAGTACACCAACGCTACCTTTAACGTCGTCAAAGAGCGCCCTGAGTCTGAGAAGCACCTGGGCCTTGTTGGACCTCTTTTGAGGGCTCGTGTTGGCGAAAAGATCAAGGTCACCTTCAAAAATAGCCTGGATGCTGCAAAGTGAGTGGTGCGGCGCGAAGCATTGTGCATCATTTGTTGTGCAACAAAGCAGTTCTGACTATGTGCCGTTGCCCATTACTTTGCATTGCATTGAGCAGCAAAAGGCGCAGAACGGGAGGTATTGACTGGCAGATGAAGATACCCAGCGCTGTGTCCCTATCAACCTACTTGCTTTTATGCAGTGCATATACTGTGATTTTGCAAGAGGCTGGATTGAGTAAAGTCTCTGCGCTTATATTTTTCTACATCCCTACGTCCCTGGGAAGTAAGGCTCAATTGAGACCTGCCTTCTCCTTTGTTAGCTTTGCACATAAATTATAACAAAAAACTCCCAACTTTTATGCACTTTGTGGACTGTACTTGTTATAAGAATAAGTGGGATAAAACGATTGCCTCCATTGTTGTGGCTTCCAGGTACGACTATCCCGTCACCATGCACCCTCACGGAGTGAGGTACGGGAAGGATGGGGAAGGGGCCCCTTACAAGGATGGCACAGGCGACGCACCTAACGACGCTCCGCGCCAAGATGACGCCGTGAAACCTGGCAGCACCCACGTGTACGAGTGGGAGGTACGTGTTTTGCAATAATTAGATATGCAGCAATATACTTGTTGCGGCTCGTTGAGTAGGCTAGAGATTTCTGAGTGAGAAAGGGCAAACGACTGAGAGAGAAAACAAGACAGATTTCTCCAAAAACCAAAACATCAAAAACTAAAAGGACTAAAAGCTTAATAAAAGGTTGGATGGACAAGAAAGGGAAGCATGCGCTTTGTGCAAAAGTGCATCTTGCAAATCACTCGCCTACAAGAACTGGAATTCTTCTGCTTGCCGCAGAGAACTCAGAAGTTGTCTGAGGACTGCAAGGCCAGCTGAGCCCATGTCTGTGAAGCCAGTTTTGATATCAGTTTAAAGCATGTAGAGTGACAGCTGAGAAACCATGCTTTTCCTTGCTTCTCTTGCACAAAATGCTGGCAGTAGTTTTCCCTGGTTTGAAGTTTGACTGTTCTGCCTGTTTCAGGTGTCAGAGAACTCTGGCCCAGGGCCTGCTGACCTTGACTCCATCCTGTGGATGTACCACTCACACACTGACGAGGCGCGTGACACGTACTCCGGTTTATTTGGTGGCATCTTGATCTACCCTGCTTCATCTGAAATGCTGAGCCCTGACAGCGCCGACCAGGAGGTGGTCGCTTTCTTCAGCGTGATCAACGAGGCCAAGTCTCTGTTCGCCCAAGACAACATTGAGGAGTAAGGGGCCTGTGACGTTTTTGTCTGCTCGCTCGGTATTTAATGAGAGACTAAATGTGCTTCCGTTGCATTTCCAAATTTGTTGCTCTTGTCTGCCTCGACCACACTTGTAATTAAAAAAGAGAACATGAAAAGCTACACAGACAGTGAAAAGCCACTCCCCACATTAATAAAGGAAAGGGAGCCACACCTACATGCCTACATGCAGTTACTCCTTCTGACTGTGCAGGTACCTGCCCGACTCTGGCAAGACACTGGAGGAGTGGATGGAGAACCCTGACTTTGAAGAGTCCTCGCTCAAGCATGCCATCAACGGTACGGCTGCAAGAACCAGAAGGCTGTGGGGCAAAGGCAGGCGCTGATGGAGGATTTAGTGCACCAGCAATACAGTAAATCCATTTTACTGTGTCCAGGTTTCTTGAGGTTTGGCTTGCGGCGACCCTATCCTTGACAATTTGGCTTTTTCAATTCCGTGTCCTTGCGATAGAAAATATGCTGTCCACTTATGGTTGGTCTACATCCCGTTGCATGCCCACGCAGGATACATGTACTGCAACATGCCTGAGCTTAAGTTCAAGATCGGAAAGCGCGTCCGTGTGTATGTGATGGCCCTGGGCACGCAAGAGGACCTGCATTCACCTAACATCATGGGTGAGCATCGACAGCCCCCATCGTTGCAGCCCCTCCCCATCGTTGCAGTTCCCTCATCGTTCCCCCATCGTTGCAGCCCCTCCCCATCGTTGCAGCCCCTCCCCATATGATTGTTGCAGTAGAAAGACTACTCAGTCTGTTTTAACAATTACCTTTTTTGGTTTTGCATTTTTGCAGGGGGTGCCTTTGCTTTGCTAATGCTATTATGCTCAGATTTTTCTTAACTGACCGTTTCATGGCATTGCTGTGCTGCAGGTGGTGCCTTTGTCTCCCTGAACCAGGGGCACTCAGACTCGCTTGTCATGCTGGCAGGCAGCATGCTCACACAGGATGTCGTGGTAAGTGCAAAGGGAAAATTGACAGTACGTCCTACTGAGCTGTCAAACCCATCCACAAAGCCTGCTCTGCTGGGTATAACAATAGTGGTGCCCCTATGCTCTGCTTCCCAAATGTATTCAAGTATATTCACACCATCACGCCAGCGCTGGGTAAAGCAATAGTGGTCCCCTACAACGCACTCTGCCTCCCAGGTGTGTTCAAGTGTGTTCACACCGTCACGCCTCTCTGCTCCACTTCTTGACACCTATGCAGTTTACACAGAGTGGCAGGTACCCCTTGACATGCCGTGTGTCTGACCACGTGTTTGCTGGAATGCAATCCACGTACGAAGTCACAGGTCGCAAGGGCTACTTCATCCCAGCAGGCAGCACAGAGCGCAAGTATTACATCCAGGCTGGTAAGCGTGCATGTAATGTCCGCCTGCAGTAATGTGCTGTGTGTGTATATCCGTGGGCACGAAGTAAGGCATCTACGGAGCCTATATGAGGCTTCTCTTTGCTACATGCACTAGTTGCTTTAGATCCAAGGTCCAGTGTCCTTGCTGGGAAATGGAGGAGCAACGTTAAATCGTCGTCAAACATCAATCTTTTCCCACATGATCACTCACACCTGAAGCTCCCAATCGCAACACACGCACACCACGTGGGTACTTGTTTTTAAGGCACTTCTGCAACGTTGGCTTGTAATGCATCCCTGCTCCATGTCCTTATTCCAGAGGAGGCTGATTGGGACCTAGCACCAGAAGGTTACAAAAAGTGCATCTCCAAGGATCTTGAGGAGGACTCAGACATCTGGCTAAAGAAGTCAGACCACACCATTGGCTCCCTGTAAGTCAACTGCTTGTCGATCAGTCCGCCTGGTGAGCTGCACTTCTTGTTCTATACTGAAATTGAAAGGCAACGAGAAAATACGGGTTAAGCATCACATCATGCTAGTGCACATGCATAGCTTGGCAGACAAGTACGGTACCGTACTTGCTCTACGTTCTGCAACAATGCGCCATAAAGAGCCTGCACAGCTGCTTGCAACTCCTTGCGACAAATTGAGTTGCAGTGTGCTCAATAAAACTGCTGTCCCACACGTAAACTTTAACGTAGGCGCCGCAAGGCATTGTTCAGGGAGTACACTGACTCCTCCTACAAGACGCTGTCCGCAAGGCCTGACTACTTTGGCAACCTGGGCCCCTTGATCTCAGCTGAAGTGGGAGATGTGGTGCACGTAGAGCTGAAGGTGTGCATGCAAAGACTCAAGAGTGCAACAGGGGTAGTAGACAGTGCAGTGGTCATCAACGTCAGCACACGGGGGGGAAAAAGAAGAACTATGCAGGCAGTATAAAACCGCTCCCTGCATTAACTAAGGAATAACTCAACGTCAGCACACGGGGACAAGTAGGGGGAAGCATCGCAAGCGATGCTGAAAAGTTGGCGAAGCCTTTTGCGCTGTGAACTGGCAACTTGTGTGCTTTATGCGCGCTTATACATGTGTGTGTGTGTGTGTAGGTGTGTGTGTGTGTATGTGTGTGTGTATGTGTGTGCGTGTGTGTGCGCGTGCGTGCGTGTGTGCGTGCGTGTGTGCCTGCGTGCGTGCGTGCGTTTGTGTATGTGTGTGGGTGTGTGGGTGCGTGTGTGTGTGCGCGTGTGCGTGTGTATGTGTGTGCGTGTGTGTGTGTGCACGTGTGTGTGTGCGTGTGTGTGTGTGTGTGTGTGTGCGCGCGTGTGCGCGTGCATGTTTGCCTTCAACCTGCTCACATCTGTCAGTCAAACATGGAGACTCGCATCCTCTCAGAACACGCTCCCATCGTCATCGCGTCATTAAAATTAATTTTAAAGTCCCTTGCAACTTGAACCGTGGAAATCCGTGCACCCAGTCGTGTGCTTGCATGGAGCAGCGAACTTTTCGTCCCGCCTCTCCCTGGCCCCGGACCCAGCAGGCACACTCAGAAACGTCTCCTGTCAACGCCTGTGCTGTCAGATGATGTTCGGGGGGCATGGGCTGGGCTGAGCGCTGGGCAGCTTCCTCCAGCTACCAAACATTGAGTCACTTCTTTCCACAGCACTTCTCACTGCACCCCTGGTCACCAAAACTGGTATGCCCCGACAAAAAATTTTGCTTGGCCTATCTGCCAAGTTTCAGACCTGGACGTTGGCTGCGTGGCTCTGGCCAGGCCCTGAGTCTCAACTTTTACATAACTCGTTCCGGGGTACGCCCAGCAGCACCACCCCCTGCCCCTCCCCTCCCCCTGACACCACAGGGCTGCCTGATTTGTAGGTCTGAGTCACGGTGCAAGTTTTGGGGGCGGGGGGTGGGCTGGGCGGGCCTGCGCACACTGGTGTGAACTTTGGTGGGAAGACATCAAACCTAGGGGCTGCGCCCCATGAATGGGGCTTCGCCAAAAAAGGTTGTGTTTGGGGCTGCCATTTATTTGTTTAGCACAGAGGTGAGCAGAGCAGTGAGTGCCTCCACTGCCGCACTTGTGCATAGTGATTATAGGGTTCCATACATGTACCTATACAGCGTACCAAAGCTTTTTGAGAAGGGAAATTACCATACGTACGATCATGCAAAGTGTGTAGATAAGCTCTGACCAACCATTTGTGATCATGATGGCACAAAACACAAAATGCGCACAATTCGAAGTTATTAATTACTGGGGCTGCACACACTGCATGGCTTTTATGCTTGTAATCAGAGCACTCCAAAATCCAAATTGCAGAACACCCTTGGCTTTGACATCAACTTTTCTGTGGGAGGGGGCTTTGTTGCCCTAAACGGCCACAATGACAACAAGGTCCTGAAGCCAGGAGAGAAGTACACCTACCGGTGGATCGTGCCCAGCCAGGTGCGCTATATTGTGCAATGAACGGAAACTAGTGCCAATAAGTAATATATAATCAAAACTTCAGGTACAAGGGATCTTGCTGAGCTACTTGGTTATTGGTAATACACGTAGGGGCCTAGCGTAATGGTCAACCAGGGTGCTGCGACACACACACACACACACACACACCGCGTGTGTCAGCCTGAAGGGTTTCCCTTGCTGAACATTTGGTGCATAGCTCTACAAGTAGCATGGTACGCCTAGGTTGCCTTCGTGCTTCTTCATTTGCTTGGATTTGCTCTCTGCACAGGCTGGCCCAGACATTGAGAAGGGTGACCTCAGCACCGTCCCTTACAGCTACGCCTCAACTGTGGACTGGGATGGCCACCAAAATGCAGGGCTTGTTGGTAAGTTGATAAATTGTTGGCTTGAACTTTCCTCGTGTCGCTGCATCTGAAAGGCTTTAGGGGGTGCTATGCCTGCAAATTTAAGTAGGAAGCCGTTTAGACAAGCTGGTACTTGTCACATGCACAGACTGCGAAAAACCTGCCTCTATTCACCTGTTCCTTTTTAGGCATGGTTCAAGTTGGACGCCCTGGCACCTTTAAGGAGGATGGAGTCACTCCAAAGGACGTTGACATGCTCGTCCCGCTGAACTTTCAGGTAAGAAACACGAATGCATGCTCTCTTGTCTTTGTTGTCACCGAAAAGGTTTGTAGACCAAGAACGCTGCCTTAAATACCATAAGAAACACGAATGCATGCTCTCTTGTCTTTGTCACCAAAGGTTTGTAGGCCAAGAACGCTGCCTTAAATACCATGTGAGAGTTGTTGCTTTGCTGCCAAGCATCGCCTGATTTACCATATACAATGGGGGAAAATCCAGCGAGCATGTGTGCTTTGTTGCTTGAAACAAAACTCAAATGCTGATATTTACAACGCAAATCCAGGTATCAAACGAAAACTCCAGTCCCTTACTGCACTCTTCCATTGCCAATGTGGGGCACTCTGCGGATGTCAGCAGCGCGCAGGCATGGATTGACGGCATCTCTTCAGATCTGGCCCCTGACTTTGAGGTACGTGGGGCTACAACCATCCTTTTGCTGTCTTCAATAACAGCTCCCCTTCCTGTTCCAAGCAAAGGCACCTATTGATCTGATCTGAGCTTATGATTAGTGTAGCTGCCAGCTCTGTGGCACCTGACCAGACCGTGATTATGCTGCTCTAAAATGAATGTACAGCCAAATTTGTAGCAGCGGACCTGAATGCGATCATGCTGCTCCCCAGCAAATTTGTAGCAGTGGACCTGATTGTGATCATGCTGCTCCCCAGTATATTAGTAGCAGCTGTCCTGAATGTGATAATGCTCTCTGGCCTCTCATGCTGCTCCCAGCAAATTTGTAGCAGCGGACCTGAATGCGATCATGCTGCTCCCCAGTACATGTAGCGGCCAAAGCTGTAGCAGCTGACCAGAGCGTGGTCATACTGCTGAAATGCAGGAGAGCAACATGATTCACCACATCAATGGCCGCATGTTCTGCAACCTGAGAGTGGACACTAAGCCAAACACAAAGCTGCGGGTTCTGCTTGCCTCCTTTGGCTCAGAAGAGGGGATTCACAGCCCACGCATCATTGGCCAGGTACTTTTGTCTCTTTTATGTACTTGTGGCTGAAATTCTCTCCTTGCCCTGTGAAGCGTGATGTTGTTCAAACATTGCACTGTGGTGCAAGCGACCCCGTTTATAGTCAGCTGGGCACACCATGACGCTCAAGTGTAGTAAGGCTGTCCTTCCCTTAAAAACTCTGTCATGCATCAGCCGGATCCCACAAACACAGCCATGGCAATGTGTGCCAACTTGGCCATCAACAGGAATGTGTGCCTACTTGTGTGCCAACTTGGCCATCAACAGGATGTGCCTACTTGGCCATCAACAGGATGTGCCTACTTGGCCATCAACAGGAATGTGTGCCTACTTGTGTGCGTGCCTACTTGGCCATCAACAGGATGTGCCTACTTGGCCATCAACAGGATGTGCCTACTTGTGTGCCAACTTGGCCATCAACAGGATGTGCATACTTGGCCATCAACAGGAATGTGTGCCTACTTGTGTGCCTACTTGGCCATCAACAGGATGTGCCTACTTGGCCATCAACAGGAATGTGTGCCTACTTGTGTGCCTACTTGGCCATCAACAGGATGTGCCTACTTGGCCATCAACAGGATGTGCCTACTTGGCCATCAACAGGATGTGCCTACTTGGCCATCAACAGGAATGTGTGCGTACTTGTGTGCCTACTTGGCCATCAACAGGATGTGCCTACTTGGCCATCAACAGGATGTGCCTACTTGGCCATCAACAGGAATGTGTGCCAACTTGGCCATCAACAGGAGCCGCTTGATATACCATGTCAGCACGTTCAGTCAGCAGCCCCTTCCCCTACAACCCCCCTTCCATTTACAGCACGTGTTCCCCATCAACAACACGTTAAATAATATGATAATATGCAACACACACGCAGGTCATGCTTGTAATGGGGGCCCCGCAGCAGTCTCGCGTGCTCATGCCCGCAGTCACACGCGCTGTAGACATAATGGTCACCTCTACCTCAGGTGCTTGGCCCATTCTGTGCGACATTCACGACCATATCCTTGCGGGAATGATTGGGAAGCTGCAAGTTGAAGCATGATTATCTTGAAAGATTATGACGCTTCTAAAGAGTGACGCTATTAAAGAGTGACTGGAGTGTACAAATTAGTATTAGAGGAAGAGGAAGTGAGAGGTGTGAGAGGCATAACTAAAAACAACACTGATACTTGCTTGGGGAATCCAACAGAGCGGCAACCCAACAGAAGTGATCCATCAGCCTTGTGATAATATTTGTTACCTTTTGTTTATTTTTTTGAAGGACATCGTGTTTGATGTCACGCCCAATTGTTGGCAGTGACGATCTGTATGATTTGGCTAGTTAGCTTTTCAGTTGAGGTTATTTTGCCTAGTCTCGTTCAATAAGCTGGGAAGCCAGTTTATTGAAGAATTGTTCACAGGTAGCCAGGGTTAAGTCTGTCTTGAGCAAAGGCTGGGAACTGCACTTCAGACTGGCAATTCTCCTGATTCTCTCTCTTTCTCTGCATTGTTTATTATGATGAGTCTTAGAACTTTGCAATGACGGTAATTTGCTACGGCAATGTTTTGATGATTCCTTCCAAATTGTTCACTTAAAAGCTCCAAAGGCAAGCTAAATACTCGGAGTGCTCTATCTGTCCTCCAGAAGGGATACTACAAACACGTTATGATGTGCTGACAAGCGAAGTCTTGTCGGATCAAGATAGATTAAAAAAATGCAGGTAGTGTTCACATTCTGGCATGGATGTTTTTAGTCCTGCACTGCACCCAAGAAATTGGGCTATCCATCTGAGATCTGGTACTCCTTAGGTTGTCAAAAGGCAGGGGCCTTCACATCACCAGGGGCCAGGGGTATTCCTCAGAAGTTTTTGAGGGTTGCGTTCAATCTCGCGTCTGGGTTAAATGATTTTTGTTGCTGATGTGGTAAGTCTCATCTGACAGTGCTACTTACTTTGGTATTTCTTAGGTTGTCAAAAGAAGTTAACAATCACCAAAAACAGACACCCACACACGGTCAAGCCACATTCCTTCAAAACTTCCAATGGCAAACTGTCATATAGAAGTTGGGCTGGAAAAAAACTCGTGCTTAATTTTGTTGCAGAGGGATGTTAATATCTTAGAGTTTTGCAATAATAGTATGCAGATAAACTGGAGTTGTTTTAGGTTTTACCAAGAAAACTACCAGACCCTTATCAAGAATGGCCAATGGAGCTGCTAGCAACACTTATCTAACAACAGCATCCTATGTCCCTGCCTGTTAAAACCAAGCTGCATCATTATGAAGTACAGAACGGGAAACCTGTACAACCAAAAGCATGCGATAGTATGGTTTCAGCACTCAATAAACCTAACTTGCCCGCCCCCCCTGCCCTCAACAAGACAGTGCCTTGCATGTCCTTTCTGGATGCCAACACACGCAAATAAACGTAAAAGTAAAAGTCTACGCTGGAAGTCACTAGCGTGCATTAAGGAAAATCAGAAATATGATCACTGGGAGACAAAACTTAGCATGCAGCATGATATTCAAAGCCATCAGCAAGACAGGCTCCGTGGGATCCTGCTTTGTCTGCATGGATTTAGGTAGTAACGAGCGGCTGGCTATGCAAAATCGTCAGATTCCCAATACAGCTGAAACCAGATTATGCCAAAGTGACTCCTTCCACCCCACTTCTCAGACAAAATTGAATTTACCTCCAGCTGTCCAGATGCTGTACTGGTAGCTCCCATCTTCTTGGAAACAAAAAAGCAATAGACTAGTAGTGGGAGGAGAGTGGCTTCTGAAGTGACAGGAGGCAAATGGGACACTAGGAGTACACCTTGGGGTGTCTTGTAATACTCATTGTTACAGAACCAGCTGAGCGCCACGTAGGAGTACAAAGTCCTTTGCACCAACCTTCAAGGAGCCCCCGTTACCCTCCACAGCACCCTTTTAGGACTGTGGCACTATCTAAAATACTCATACTACGTAGCCTTTCAAGGACACGGGTCTTGATTCTGATGGAGTTAGCAAACTTGCCTCTAAGCTCCATGTGCATCCTGTTTAAATTGCTGCCAAACTTGTCCATACCAGACACGCCCTTTTCAGAACTATCACCAACGCTCATCAAGAGCCGGTTTCTGATCAAGCCTGTACTTCTCTTGATATGCATCGATCCTCTAGTGTTCTTTGTGGTGAAGGAGTTTGAAGGTACCCGATAACAAAATGGCACCTTTTCTTTAGCTCTTGATATGCATCGATCCTCTAGTGTTCTTTGTGGTGAAGGAGTTTGAAGGTACCCGATAACAAAATGGCACCTTTTCTTTAGCTAATGTTGGGAGTGGTTTTACTGCCTGCGCAGTATTTTATAGTGCAAATATTTTAGCCTCGCAGTTCTTGCAGATCCTCCTTTGGGTGCCATTCTTTTGTTCCCTTATCCTATGTTCTGTATCCTTTTTGGTATTGATTGCATGCTCTCCCCTTCCTCAATCATTTTTGCAATCAATTGTGCCGTAGAGTGCTTTTGTCCATCCTATACTGCAGCAGTCGACCTGCCTTCTCATCGAGCCATAAATAGAGCTTACACACGACCAGCTGTTCCATAGATGCAAATCAGGCTATTAAACCCTTAAAGGCTTGTTTTATTCGCCACTGACAATCTTTTGTGATCATGCTGCTAAAATATGCCTCAAAATAATCAAAATAATCAACTTACGTGTATTGACACCCTCACAGATATCAGCAGTTAAATGCCTTGTGATGCAAGCGACCTACTGGTTACAGCGCCTAAACATTCTGCTCTGCAAACACAGGAGCTGTGTGCCGAGCTAGACCTATTGAACCTGGAGGGGAGAGAAGGCCAGCACTCGAATGGGATCGGCGCCTGAGATCTCCATGAGAGACCCTATGCATGATCTGTGAAAGAAAGACAGCAACACCCATCAATTTGTGACTTGGAAATGAAAGCATGGAGCAGACTTTGATTTTGATTGAAAATCGACAATTCTTACGCGATTATTATGAGTTCAGTATGAAACACCTGAACTCAGGCTCTTGAAGCGTAGCATAGAGTGAGATGATCTCACTTTCTGGTTTTCTCAGGTTTCTGCTTCCCTTCTCCATCCTTTTTTCCCTTGGAGAACACAACTCTCTCTATAGCATGCTTATATTTTGGGTCGCTTCCTGCAAGGCGCTATACGCCCCAATTCTTCGCCCACGGCCCAGTGGGCCCTTGTCTTATGGCTTATCTCGCTCCTGACGCTTGAGACTCTTTACTCTGTTGCAATGTTCGCTGGTGGGCTCGCTGCAGCCCTGATTGAGCAGGCTAAACCTGGCTTGTACACGGCGGGGCACTCGCTATTGTTCTATTGTTCAAGCTAGCCGCTAACACCTACTTTCTCCTCTCCCGCACCTTTGTCCACACCACGCTGACCTTATCGACAGTCTTTTTTAATTCTTGGTTATAATGACAGAGCCGTATGCATCTCACGATGCAAGCGGAATAGGACTTTACCCAGTAAAACCTACCAATACCAATACCAATACCAAGTAAGCATAAGGATACTAAGTTTGCGGTGGAGGAGCGTTACCCTTTTCCTTAATTAATGTGGGGAGTGGTTTTTACTGCCTGCGTATTTTTCTCTTTTCCTATTTTTTAGGTTACCGATACGTGTTCTGCACCTGCCCCAATTACCACACTGCACACAAATATACCTTACTAGAAGTTGCGTGACGTTTAAAAAATGTTGGCTACGCAGGCAAGGAAAACACTCCCGGACCATTAATCAAGTTGTAATATCCAGTAGAATTCTTTTAATTCTTTCACCATCCACTAATATTCAACGTCTGGTTGGCATGAATGACCCTCAGGATAGGTAGACTACGCACAACACACCTGTGTTCCAGCGTACTGCTGCTCGACCAGGTCACGGATGTCAAAAGGTGCCTTTCCGGTCTCCTACAACAAAAAAGGTGGGTGGTAGTACTTAACACTAACTCCTTACAACAATGCCAATAACAGTCCTGCCGCTGCATTTGCAGTCCTTGAAATGTTTAGTACAAAACAATGATTTGGTGCATGGAGTCTAGCATACTGTGAGAGATTATTATTATGTGCGCATGGAAGGTAGCAGATGCGGCTGAATTTGACACACCGTCCTTTGAGGAAAAGTTCAATTGCATTGTGCCAAAGTGGATCAAATGGTTACCACAGGTTTGGGAAATGCAATCAAAGCATTCCTGAGCTCTATAAGCTCCGACTTGCCAAGACTTGACTGATGGACTTACACAATGTATGTGCTGAATGCCAACACACGTATTCTTACATGAAGTGCCTCTTCAGGCCCCATAGCCTCAATGACGTCATATTCATCTGCATCCAGCTCATACAAATGTTCAGGCTTCATCAAACGCGGCAAGATGTAACTGTAAAGTAAACCAAACCAGAAGAAACCAAAACAAACCGGTAAGAAAACAATATTGTGGTGTGCTCATTTGGCCATGCTAAGTAATGTTTTGTTGAATCCATAAGAGTACGTGCATTTTTAAAATCAAGTGTGCTTCATGGTTGCACATGCAACATGCTAAACACCTGTGTCCCAAAGTAGCACATTGAAACTAGTCTACAAAACTGACCTTCTGATCGGAATTAAGGCTACTATAGGCGCAGGAAATGCTGCGAATAACAAAAGTGTATGAATGGGAGAGCGTTGTAAGAACAGTATGATGTTTGGAACCTCTCTCTCTCTCTCTCTCACACACACACACACACATATACAAACACACAAACACAAACACACACACACATACACACACAAATATATACAAACACACAAACACAAACACACACACACGCACACACACGCACACACAAACACACACACACAAATATATACAAACACACAAACACACACAAACAAGGCACACACATGCACACACAAACAGGCACACACATGCACACACAACTCCTAATATTCCTACACGACTGTAAGTGAGGGAAGCCAAACCATAACATGCAATAAATGGAACCCCGAGGGTGTAGAAGATTTACATTTGTGGTACATTCTTGCATAGACTGCAATCAAATGTCTTCCTTGCCCATTTCCGCTTACCCGTAACCTTTTTTTATTGTTTTGCTTTGCTTTCGAACAATTGTTTTGAAAAAGCCTAGTGTTTGTCTCCTTTTTTATAGAATAAAGGTGGGTGAAAACGCACCTACGCCACCAATCCCTGCCCAGGTCACTAGTGCCCATACGCCTGCTAAGTAGCATAATTGAAATGCTGTAAAGCCTGTGAGTGCACAAGGAGCGTTATTTGAAGCTGTAGAAAAAATATGTCATGTGCTCAGGTTTACTTTTTTGACAGTATTAATGAACATCAGCTCTTTGAAATAAGGGACTATTTGTTTTCTGGCATGTGCTCACTTCAGCATTGTTCGATCAATCGGTGCAACTACAGTTTACGACTTCCCTTTACACACAACTAAAAAACGTTTCTACCCGGCACGCCTTGCAACACATGCAAGTCGTTTTCACCTGCCACCACACGAAAAGGCACGGTCTCCAAATATGTGGCATGTGCTCGAGTCAATGCTAGGGTGCGCTTTTTGGGATCCGTTAGCATCAACAGCATCCTGTGTGTCATGTTGTGGTGTTTGTGTCTTTTAGTTTTCTTGAAACTCTTGAATAATTCTCCCTTTCTGATCATCCTCCTGTGTTTTGGCCATTTGGCTTTTGGTTGTAAAATCAAAAGTAAGGAAGGCGAAGAAGCGCTACAAAATTGTAACATACAGTGATTTGTGATTTGTTAAAAGGAGAAGAAGCACCACAATTTTGCAACAAACAGTGGTTTGATGAAGGAGCTAGTGAGGGCTTTCTAGAAAAACAAACAACAGGGGCAGCCAAAGTCTCAGGTCAGCAGGTGCCCTGGGTGGGCGTGGGGAGGCTTGTTTGAAAGTTTGGTGTAAAATAGTCAACGCCAGGGGCGTGCAGGCCCCGCAAGGGGGGCTTGCCAAAAAAAAGCGCTACAAAGTTATAACATACAGTAATTTGGTGAAAGAGTAATGAAATTAAGTTTATTGGGGTAGAGAAGGACGTCAAATCTAATAAAATGGACCGTCACCAACTTATATGTGCATGGCTTTGATCATATAAACATTTGCCTTATCATAAATCCAAGTAATAGTCCAGCCAAGGCGCATCAGTCCAAGTAATAATCCAGCCAATGGCTCCATGTTGAAAGTATGATAAATAAATAATTACGCGGTTTTCCTATTGTACTGTCCTTTAATCTTCTATCTAAAAATATGCATGTGGCTGTTGATGCATACACCGTGCAGTTGTTTAGGGTACGTGGATTCCTTTGAAGAATCTGCTCTCAAGAAGCTGTTGCTGCAGGAGGCAGTTTAGCTCGACAGCCATTGTGTACCATGTTGCAATAAGTTCTGGTGTTATGCTGGAGCCTGTGACCCAATTCCCGAATGGGATGAACTAGGCTAAAAGCTTTGCTTGAATATGCTGCTTGCGTTGTTTTATGCATGCTGCCTGCATTTCCATCACTGCTATTTGGGAGATTTCGCTTTCGTTTTCTTCATCTTCTCATCATGTATGTGCCTACCGGTCAAACAGTTGGCTGCCAGGGAAACTCTCAATGGCCATGTACGCAAAGTATGCCCTGCAAGCACGTTGTCAATATGAAGTTCGAATCATGATAGCAGGCGATACGTATTCGGCAAAAAAACAATTTCCTGCAACTGCATGCACAAAATGTACAACCTGCAGAGATCTGTGATGTCGCACTAGCTGTGAACGCAATCCGACTATCTATCCTATTGGAGAGGCCACAATTCCAAAAAAGAAAGTCGTGCTCCTTTGCTGGAACCAAGTGAGTCCCAAAAGCTATGTAGGCACAATGCTCACCAAACCACTGCAGTTGGGATGAGCTGCAGAACGTGCACCACAGCTAGTGAGGCAGCCACGCATACGGATTGGATGAGGTTTGTCATCCGTTGTTCAGCCACACGCAGCTCAAGCTCCTCTTCCTCTTCTGCAACTTCAGCTGCATGCATCAGTTGAAGTATGTGTGTGTGTGTTTGCGTATGTAAGTATGTATGATTTTTTGGTGAGTGCAAGATCGAAAAACAGCAGAAGCTGCTGTGTGTCAGATCAAATCACCGTCACTGCAAAGTATAGGACTCAGCACAACAACTAATGCCAATGATTTGGTGTGGCATGTGATTCATTACTGCCAATTCCATGCCTCACAACCTCACCAACCTGGTGCATGCGTGTCCTGGCGCGGTTGGATGGCTGCAGCAGCTGCTGGATCGTGCACAAGATCTATTGCCTGGTCCTGCCTTTGATGTCGGATAAGCAGCTGTTTGACATCGCGAGGGAGGCCGTTGACGAGGTCACGGGGTAGCCTCAGGTGGACGGAGCGGCGCACCAAGCTGCCAGGCTCGACACTGCTTGGACCTGAAACAAGGGTTTTACATTATGCTGAACAAGATAAAAACACGTGTGTGTGT
>Ga0307942_1000358_pt1:10000-30671 | contig 30671 bp, 39 predicted proteins | sample OrgLakmetagen175_FD_201846 | JGI IMG/M metagenome (GOLD analysis project Ga0307942, IMG submission 201846) | Saline water microbial communities from Organic Lake, Antarctica - #175 | ecosystem: Environmental > Aquatic > Non-marine Saline and Alkaline > Saline | place: Antarctica... | reverse complement strand
ACAACAGCACAGCCAGGCAATAAACCACACAACAGCACGGCCAACCAACAAGCCACACAACAGCACAGCCAGACAACAAGCCACACAACAGCACGGCCAACCAACAAGCCACACAACAGCACAGCCAACCAACAAACCACACAACAGCACAGCCAGGCAACAGGCCACACATCCAGAATAGCCATGATGCCAGGTTTAAATACACCGGGATTGGCCAGAACAGTAAGTATACGGTGTATATACGGTGCATTTGGCAGAAAAATCACCAGATATACGCTCAAATATGGTGTACGCATACGGCTCTGGCCAGCTCTAGGTGTTTTAACGGCAACACCCCTTTTTCTGCAATTAAACGGGGAGCTTCTCTTCCTTCAGTAGTCAGTACTTCATGGATTAGGGGATACATTTGTAAGCATCTATTGCCTCTTTTGTATCACCAAACACCATTTCCAGAAAGAGAGCATGGCTTTGTTTGCCTTTTGCTGTCCCCTGCTCACCTGAGTAGAGCCCACGGATTGCTGAGTGAGTCCCTGCTCACCCGAGTAGATCCCACGGATTGCTGAGTAAGTCCCTGCTCACCCGAGTAGATCCCACAGATCGCTGAGTAAGTCCCTGCTCACCCGAGTAGATCCCACAGATCGCTGAGTAAGTCCCTGCTCACCCGAGTAGATCCCACGGATCGCTGAGTAAGTCCCTGCTCACCCAAGTAGATCCCACGGATCGCTGAGTAAGTCCCTGCTCACCTGAGTAGATCCCACGGATCGCCCCGAGCTTTTTAGGGTTGGGAAGCGTGAACCCGTTTGTGGTCCGGTCGTGGTTGACCATGAGCTGGTTCAAGGTGCCTGCATCAAAATACACAATTATGTGTGTGTGTGTGTGTGTGTGTGTGTGTGTGGTCCTGTCGTGGTTGATCACGAGCTGGTTCAAGGTGCTTGCATTAAAATACACAAGTGTGTGTCTGTGTGTGTGTGTGTGCGTGTGTGTGTGTGTGTGCGAGTGTGTGTGCGTGTGCGTGTGCGTGTGAGTATGTGCAGTCCTGTCGTGGTTGATCAAGAACTGGCTCAAGGTGCCTGCACATGAATGTGTGCGCTTATGCTTTCAAAGTGTATGCATGTGTATGTGTGTGTGTGTGTGAACGTTTGTGTGTATATGCATGGGCTTGTACTGTGCACCTTAGTAGACCCAGGTAAGATGTGCTCTTTGGCTTTGCAACTTCTTGGCAGTACTCAATTAGGCTAAGCATTCAGGTCATACACATGCGCATTATGCCTAAGCATTCACAGCATACGCTTGGCTTTGCAACTCCTTGGCAGTACGCATTAAGGCTAAGCATTCAGGTCATACACATAAGCAATCAGGTCATACACATAAGCATTCGGGTCATACACATAAGCATTCGGGTCATACACATAAGCATGCAGGTCATACACATAAGCATTCAGGTCATACACGTAAGCAATCAGATAATACACATAAGCATCCAAGTCATACACATAAGCACTCAGGTTATACACATTAGCACTCAGGTCATACACATAGGCATTCAGGTCATACACATGATGCCATTGTTCTAGACACAGCACACTTATAATTGCGGTACATTTTATCCTTAGCACCTGACTTATTGTACACGAATCTAAGATGTTATAGGTGTGATTGTTACCGTGTTGTATGCCTGTTATCATTACGCTACACACAAAACATACTTGCTGTAAACATGTCCTCCTCATTAGACCATACTTCTCCCTTTTGTTCTGTGTGTTTGTGTGTCTCACATGAACGAGAAGGGCAGCCAACGAGTGGGAATTTTCAAAACTAACTGTAATTTACTGCTGGCAACTTTGCGTGCTTAAACCATAACACCAACACCATTGCCGTACAGTGATTCCTTAGCTTTTGGGAAGCGGTTGTGAGTGTTGTGCGAGTCTAAGATATAGTGCAGACCACAAGGCGGTCAAATCGACATACCTACGTCAGTGCCGTACAGCAATTCCTTAGCATTTGGGAAGCGGTTGTGAGGGTCGTGCGAGTCTACGACATAGTGCAGACTAACTGGAGCTGACTGTGTGTTTGCCTGCATACACACACAGCCACATAGTGAAAGGTGCGTTGTTAAATCATGAAATTGTTGGAAATGATGTACGCATGCGCGCACGGGAGGAAAGAAAGAAACAACATCGTCTGGAACTTCTTTAATGGATGTTGCAAAGACTTTCAGGACAGAAATGCAAGAAAGCAAAAAAGAAAATAAACATGAAAATTTGCCTTCAAGGTGCAACGTTTTCAAGTTAAGAAACTGTCTCCGCGCACACATATGCAGGCGACATTCATGGAAAATATGGGCAGAAATATAACACACATTACAACAAACAGCAACACGCAAGTTCACATGCATAAATTTACAGAGCATTACACCCATTCTTGCGGTTACATGTGTCCTGTTCAATAACAAATCCATTTAACACACACTCTCACATGCGCACACACACGCACACACACATGCACACACACACACACACACACATACATGCATATTTTCATTGACACACACCTGCAGCATGACATCGGTGCCAGACAGCACGCGTATGCATCGGTCCTGGCAGGCAATGACAGGGTTGATCTCGTTGGGGTCAACCACAGGCGCGATCTGTGTAAGATTCAAGTAAAGCCGATTCAGAATAAGATGGGAAGAGGCACAATCTGTGTAAGATTTAAGCAAAGCCGATTCAGAGTAAGAAGGGAACAGGCACGGTCTGTGTAAGATTTAAGCAAAGCCGATCAAGAGTAAGAAGGGAACAGGCACGATCTGTGTAAGATTCAAGCAAAGCCGATCAAGAGTAAGAAGGGAACAGGCACGATCTGTGTAAGAATTAAGCAAAGCCGATTCAGAGTAAAAAGGGAACAGGCACAATCTGTGTAAGATTTAAGCAAAGTTGAATCAGAGTAAAAAGGTAACAGGCACGATCTGTGTAAGATTCAAGCAAAGCCGATTCAGAGTAAGAAGGTAACAGGCACAATCTGTGTAAGAATTAAGCAAAGCCGATCAGAGTAAGAATGGAACAGGCACGATCTGTGTAAGATTCAAGCAAAGTCAAATCAGAGTAAATAGGGAACAGGCACGATCTGTGTAAGAATCAAGCAAAGCTGATTCAGAGTAAGAAAGGAACAGGCACGATCTGTGTAATATTCAAGCAAAGCCGATTCAGAGTAAGAAGGGAACAGGCACGATCTGTGTAAGAATCAAGCAAAGCCGATTCAGAGTAAAAAGGTAACAGGCACGATCTGTGGAAGCTTCGAGCAAACCCAAGTTGAAGGAAGAAGGGGATGCAGTTGTGAGCAAAACTGACGGACAGAGTAGAGGGATGGAAATGGGTACAGTGTTGGGAGGTACTGTGTGTGTGAGTGTGTGTGTGAGTGTGTGTGTGCGTGTGCGTGTGTGTGTGTGTGTGTGTGTGTGTGTGTGTGTGTGTGTGTGTGTGTGTGTGTGTGTGTGTGTGTGGGTGTGGGTGTGTCTGGCCAAAAACGAGAGATGGCACACTTTTAGGTTGGTTAAAAACGTTAAAATCGTGCATATATGCATTAATGCGGGGTACCTATATATGAGGCTGGCTAACTTTATATTCTTGCATTGCTAGTATCATTCTTGTGTGGCGGTGGTGAAGCTCATTACAACCACTAGCTCACAAGCGCGTCAAATAACATTAAAGGTGTATAGATTCCTGTAGGTAGACAGCAATTATATGTTATATTGAGAAGGGCCTGGAAGTACAATTAACTTGAATTATATTCCTGTTCAGCGCGACAACGGAGTGCAAGATGAAGTTCCCAGTTTTGCCTGCCCATCATTCATGGAAGTTCCCAGTTGTGCCTGCCCATCATACATGGAACAAGTTCCCAGTTTTGCCTGTCCATCATTCATGGAAGTTCCCAGTTTTGCCTGTCCATCATACATGGAAGTTCCCAGTTGTGCCTGCCCATCATACAAGGAAGAAGTTCCCAGTTATGCCTGCCCATCATTCATGATAGTTCCCAGTTTTGCCTGCCCATCGTACACAAAAGAAGTTCCCAGTTTTGCCTGCCCATCATACATGGAAGTTCCCAGTTTTGCCTGCCCACCATACATGGAAGAAGTTCCCAGTTTTGCCTGCCCATCATACACGGAAGAAGTTCCAGTTTTGCCTGCCCATCATTCATGATAGTTCCCAGTTTTGCCTGCCCATCATTCATGGAAGTTTCCAGTTTTGCCTGCCCATCATTCATGGAGTTGGCATTCCTGCTCAGTGCAAGTGATGGAGTACATTCCTGTTCAGCGTGACATCTAGGAATGCAAGCTCAGGAAGTTCACAACAATGTCAAAGCAAAGAGGGCACAAGATGAAGTTCCCAGTATTGCCTGTGAATCATACATTTGAGGTACCTAGTATTGCCTGCTATCCATGAATGTTTAAAGCACCCATACTGCCTGCTAATCATACATTTGAAGCACCTAGTGTCGTTCATCCATACAACATCAATCAAACATTTGAAGCACCTAGTGTTGTTCACCCATACAACATCAATCAAACATTTCAAGCACCTAGTGTTGTTCATCCATACAACATCAATCAAACATTTGAAGCACCTAGTGTCGTTCATCCATACAACACCAATCAAACACCAGTGCTGCCTGCTGTTCTCACACATTTCCAAAGCTCCGAGAACTTCCTGCTCATCATAGATCAGAGGCACCCAGCGTCGCTTGCTACCCACGTCTGTGAAGTTCAGTACTGCCTGCTACGTACACACTCCAGACCCTAGTATATTGTCTGATGCTCGTACTCTCGGAATACCCGGAACCGTCTGCTATCCATAACTTTTTAAGCACCCAGTATTGTCCGCGGTTTATCTTGGGAACAGTGTTGTGCACCTGACACTTGACGACGTGAATGGTAAATGACGCTGACGGCGTAATTTTTGTCAAATTGAGGGTGAAAATAGTAAATTACGCCGTCAAAAACGTCAGAGTTTAGTGACGGTAACGCCGTTATTTACAATCGCTATTTACGGTGTCATTTTTGAATGACGCCGTATGTGCACAACACTGATTGGGAATACCCAGTATCGCCTGCTATTCGTCTGGAATGGCACGGCTGTTTAAATGGTTGTGAGTGTTAGATTAAACGATGGGTGCTGCTTGCTAGGCATGCAGACACGCGTTTATGGTTGAGCAGCAGCCTGCTGCAGGTATGAAAGCCGGGTAGGACCATGGTGCACGATAGGAGTATAGCACAGCTATCTTATAGGTGATGAGTATGTGAGCATGGCAACCATTATACGCCATGCTTAGTCATAAGCCATGCTTAGTCAACCATTTCTAAGCCATGATTAGCCATAAGCCATGAACCACAGGCAGGGTAAAATGCACATGAGGCGATAGATGTTTCAACAAGCATGGCTGACCAAGCCCACGAATGGCAGGCAGAGCCAAATGCATGTGAGTCAAGAGCTGTCATAACAAGCATGGCTGACAAAGCCCACGAATGGCAGGCAGAGCCAAATGCATGTGAGTCAAGAGCTGTCAATAACAAGCACGGCTGACAAAGCCCACGAATGGCAGGCAGAGCCAAATGCATGTGAGTCAAGAGCTGTCATAACAAAAAGCAGAACGAGTGTAGCAAAGAGCGTAACAAGCTGAATAAAGAGCAAGCGAGGCAAGATGTACATGGAGCGAGAGCACACACACACGCAAACACACACACACATACACACACACACATACACCCACACACACACACGCACACACACACAAACACATGACAGGGGAGAGCTGTTGCAAGGTCTCATGGCTTCACCATATAATTTCGCACAGACATGAAATACTAAAACATTAGATTGTGGTGCCCACAGTGTACGCAAACTCATGCCCTCGATATCCTCAGCACAACCTGCATACCTGAGCAGCATTGATTCTGTCCGGTGCCAGATAGCAATCTTTGTCGATGCCCTCTAGGAAGTGGTTGTACACGTACTCCCCAGCCGTCCAGAGGTCCTTGTTGAAAACATTGACCTAAGACACATCAGGAAGTAGGTCTAACATATGTAGGGTTGGCCAGAACCATATATATATATATATATATATGGCTTCGTCATTTCACCAAGCTGCCGTGGAGGGAGATCAAAACCAGAGACACTGGAACCAAAAATGGGCTGCAGGCCCTCATAAAATCAAAACAACGCAAAGAAGCAAGGAACAGGGGCGGCAAGCCCATAATTGTTGAGAAGAGACACATGCATTGAAAATAGAAGGCAAATGGAACAAGAAACGCACATATATACATTGTAGAAAGGATACTTTTGGCAGGAAAATCACCAAGTATACGGTTATATGCGGTGTAAATATATGGCTTTGGCCAACCCTACACATCTATCAAGCTCTGCTGAAGGTTAGCTTCAATCTACAGAGTATTTTCTATGCATCGCGCACACATCTGATCTTTACAGTTAAAGGAATGATTGCATCCACAAAATGCAGGCTAACGGCAAAGCAAACGCAAGGTCGTTCATCTCATATTACCAGGCTCTTTGCTCAGTTTTACAGGCTCTTTGCTCAGTTTTACCTCCTCTGTTTATAAGGAAATCGGGATCACAAGGCCTAGCTACAAAGAACTAATTGCCACTCAACAAATTTCACAACAGGTGTGCTAGTTATATGATTCCTACTCTCACCTTGCTGATCGTCTCTGTGATTTGAGTGTTGAACTTGAAGAACTGGTTGCCCTTTTTACTCATCCCAATGATCTGCAATTGTGAAGGGCAAGCAAGCGTGTTCGTAGAATTGGCAAGAGCCATTTATTCATCAAGTACGGTACTTCAGCTATCAAGCCTCCATGCATACGGCATTATACAGTGTACGTATACAATCCAGCCAATTCCAACCACTAAATATGCCAAGATGTCAAGCTACAAAAAGGTGGGTAGAAAAGGAATTGGAAAAGTATGATGGGCACGCTTAGGATAAAGCTTGCTTGGGGCCGCATGCACACCACAGGAGGCTCACACCAGTACAAACTTCACAAGAGGTTCACACCAGTATGAACATCACAGGAGGCTCACACCATTTCAAACATCACAGGAGGTCCACACCAGTACAAACATCACAGGAGGTCCACACCAGTACAAACACCACAGGAGGTTCACACCAGTACAAACATCACAGGAGGCTCACACCAGTACAAACACCACAGGAGGTGCACACCATTTCAAACATCACAGGAGGTTCACACCAGTACAAACATCACAGGAGGCTCACACCAGTACAAACATCACAAGAGGCTCACACCAGTATGAACATCACAGGAGGTCCACACCAGTACAAACATCACAGGAGGTTCACACCAGTACAAACACCACAGGAGGCTCACACCAGTATGAACATCACAGGAGGTCCACACCAGTATGAACATCACCGGAGGTCCACACCAGTATGAACATCACAGGAGGTCCACACCAGTACAAACATCACAGGAGGTTCACACCAGTACAAACATCACAGGAGGCTCACACCAATACAAACATCACAGGAGGCTCACACCAGTATGAACATCACAGGAGGTTCACACCAGTACAAACATCACAGGAGGTTCACACCAATGCAAACATCACAGGAGGTTCACACCAGTACAAACATCACAGGAGGCTCAAACCAGTATGAACACCACGAGAGGTTCACACCAGTAAGAACATCACAGGAGGTTCACACCAGTACAAACATCACAGGAGGTTCACACCAGTATGAACATCACAAGAGGCTCACACCAGTACAAACATCACAGGAGGTTCACACCAGTACAAACATCACAGGAGGTTCACACCAGTATGAACATCACAGGAGGCTCACACCAGTATGAACATCACAGGAGGTTCACACCAGTACAAACATCACAGGAGGTTCACACCAGTATGAACATCACAGGAGGCTCACACCAGTATGAACATCACAGGAGGTTCACACCAGTACAAACATCACAGGAGGCTCACACCAATACAAACATCACAGGAGGCTCCTACCAGTATGAACATCACAGGAGGTTCACACCAGTACAAATATCACAGGAGGTTCACACCAATGCAAACATCACAGGAGGTTCACACCAGTACAAACATCACAGGAGGCTCACACCAGTATGAACATCACGAGAGGTTCACACCAGTATGAACATCACATGAGGTTCACACCAGTACAAACATCACAGGAGGTTCACACCAGTACAAACATCACAAGAGGCTCACACCGGTACAAACATCACAGGAGGTTCACACCAGTACAAACATCACAGGAGGTTCACACCAGTACAAACACCACAGGAGGCTCACACCAGTATGAACATCACAGGAGGTCCACATCAGTACAAACATCACAGGAGGCTCACACCATTTCAAACATCACAGGAGGCTCACGCCAGTACAAACATCACAGGAGGTGCACACCAGTACAAACACCACAGGAGGTTCACACCAGTACACACATCACAGGAGGCTCACATCAGTACAAACATCAGTGCTTAAAGATCTGCTGTAACGCTTTCCTCATTTTCATGATAACCAACGTGTACACATATGCTTCTCGGCTCTTTCCTCTCACCGTGTTGCCTGCAGCGTAAAATATTCGATCCCGCTGCTGGCGACCTTTTCCTAGGGCCAGGGCGGTGACCTGCCATTCGTGCAGGCAGGGTTTTGGGCAAGGTTTTGGGCAGTGCTTTAAGAATAACATCATGGCAGTTTGACATGCCATACACTGTTGCTAAGGCGATCCCCTTACTGTATAGTGTGACCTGCTGTTAGTTTAGGCAAACATTTTGAGCTCTGTTGCGTGATTGCGTGATACATGTTAGGCAGTATGAAAAGCTGCACGTTAATTCAACCCGCACTGTAAAGCCAAGGAGGTGACCTGCATTCTGGGAACCTTGTGCACAGCAACCAACATCAGACAGCCTTTGACAAAACGTCAAGTTTACCGGTCCAAAAACCTAGTGATAGCTTAAATTTGAATATGGAACCCCTAATTAAACTTTGGACTGTGCACCACAATGGAATGGCGAGAGATGAAGGTCTGACTCTGAAAATACAATGACACGCGCAAGTGTCATGATAGAAATGCTGCATGCAGAGAGTGGTATTACTCCCTAAGCCAAAGGAGCAAATTAAGGACCATGAAACTCCTCGAACGCACAAGTCATGTAATCAGCAGATTGATAAGCTGGGCCTGAAGATAGACGGTCCGTTTTTCCTACTTGGGCAAGAGATAACACACTGTTTCCAAACAAGTGTTGAAACAAACTTTGCATGAGGAAACGGTGATCGCCTACTTGCCTACGCTTGACAAGAAAGCAAGCACTGCACAGCTCTGTGCCAGTGAGAGTGCCAGTGCACTCAAGCACACCTTTTGAGACGGAGCAGGCAGCGTTTTGAAGGCGGTGGTGACCTCCCCACGCTTGACCGAAAAGCACTGCACCACACCCGACAGGTCTCCGCAGGCCACCCTCTGGTTTTTGCGGTCATCCTCTAAAGGCAGCACCTTAATTGTGAGTTGTGAGAGATAAGGAAGGAGTGATGATCCAGCAAAATGTGTTTCCACTTTGCTAGCCTACAGCCTTCTGCCACACAGGGCCTCTCTTGCAAATTTGGAGGGCAGGTTTGCAGCGTTGACCGACAGTACCTTTTTAACGGGAAAAAAGGAGACAGCAAACTCCGTGACGAAATTTTGAGCACAGGAACAAGCACTAAGACTAGAGTCAAGCATGAGGCAAGGGAAACTGTATAAACGTGCCACAGAGTCTGTACAAGAAAACGTGGTACAGGCGGTTGCAGCAGGACACAAACGCCTATACATACACACGCACGAGCACTCTTATAAGCACTCAAACTTAAACACGCAAACGACGCGCATATGCCAGCACACGTACATCTAAACACTAACGTATCAGCATATGCCAAATACACGTCTGAACAGCTCAAACAGCAAGTTCCGTGAACCTAGTAGACTGCATACCTCAAGCGTGCCCTTGGCTGAGGTCCCAGTGCAAATGATGTCATGCTTTTGTAGCTCAAGTTCCATGGCGAAAACCAGGGTGGGTTTTACTACTCACATGCAAGCCTGACTCCGATTTGTTCCATATGTAAATGGGCGCTACATGTTAGATTATATGTATTAATAACGTAACATGTAAAAACAATATGGTTTGATTGAAGCGTCAGCTGGTCAAACGGTGCAGAAACCGAAATGTTGTAAGATTAAAATGCCGCATGAAATCATAACCTTGCAGCTGGGCAACTACGCCAACTATGTCGGGTCCCACTTCTGGAACCTGCAGGTGTGCAATCTGTGTGTGTACATAATAAGATGTGAGACAGCTGTAGTGTGTTTGCAACTTGGATGGTCAGATTGAAGCAAGACGCTGAACTGAACTGCTCCTTATTGTTCACTATCTGACTCAGGATGAGGTGGTGGGATTTTCAGAGAGGGAAGAGTGGTGGAATTACACCGCTGCCGTGGACAACGATGTGCTGTACGCGCCGGCTGAGGACAAGCAGGTGCTCCAATTTGGTGCTGAACTCTGTAACCATATATCTGGCATAGCACATCAAGTCAGCAAAAAAAGCGTATTTCTCCTCTGTAACCCAGGGGCGCAACACGTACAGGCCCCGAGCGTTGTTTGTTGATCTGTCCGGCAGCCTGGGAGGTAGGTGTCTGGTAGAACGTGATGCCCCTCCTTTCCTTGCGCCTATTTCATCCTACCTTCATCCCGTCACCTGACTTACAGGTGTGCGTTTTACAGAGGATGGTAGTAGTGCCCAAGCTGCTGATGCAAGTAGCCTGAGTGACAGTGCAGGTCAGTGCGCTTGGGTAAGCGAACTGGAATGCCTGAACATGCACAATAACATACACATTTACACAAACACACACATACACACACGTGCACACACACATGCACATACACACACACATACACACACACACACACATACACCATACACCCGTTGCAGGCATTAGCACATGGGGAGGGGGCCTAGAGGTCCACCGTGCACAAGCCACCCCAAAGAGCAGGTGCGCTTGGGCAAATGAATAAGATGAAGGTAGCAACAAAAAATGTCTTGAGTGATTGTTTAGATTCTTGACTGATGAAACTGCTGCATTACTACGCTTGGCACTGTACATGTGCCTGATCAAATGTGTCGCGTCTGTGTTACCATCCAAACCCAGTATGCGGCACGCTTGCATCGTATGATATGAGCTCGTGGTAGCCAGAGCCAATTGTTATGCGTAGCCCAAAGCACTCTCATGCTGGCATGTACGCACGCAAAGCACGCACTGCCTCGTAAAGATGGACCTGTGTGTGCGCGCTTGCGTGCGTGTGTGTGTGTTTGTGTGTGTGTGCGTGTATGTGTGTGTGCGTGCTTGCGTGTGTAAGTGTGTGTTTGTGTGTGTATGTGTGTGCGTGTAAGCTATGGGTTGGAGTGCATATACTCTACGCTGAAAGACCAGGTCCTCGCATCATTTAAAAATGCTGCTGTAACTCAATACCATTACCGTAACATTTACTTCCCTTTTTTAAGGTGCGCCAAATGACGCTGGCACCCCGTAACTAAGATACAAAAAAAACGTATGTGCTAAAGATTCTGCACACACCCTGGCCATATTTGACTGTGTCTTTTGAAACCTCCTGTCAAAGTTTTGGTTTAAATAGAGTGCGTCAGAACAATGCCATTTCTTTGGCAAAAACGCATGAATTCTCGTGCTGCTTGGATGCACAATGCGGTCATATGTAATGAATGTACATGGTTCTGGCTAGCCCTATTTGAATTTTCTTTTGGGGGGGCAACCCGATAAGTTGAGCACATATAATTCCCACTATCACAGTATGCCTAGGAACTTGTGCACGTGCACGCGATCTTCCAGGTTTATGCTGGAGCTTGAAGCACAGGCAGAGCTAGGAGAGGAAGAGGAGGAGGAAGGTGTGTGATTGCCTACATGGAGGGTTGTGTGATTGCCTACAAGGATGGTGCGTGATTGCCTACAAGGAGGAAGGTGTGTGATTGCTTATAAGGATGGTGTGTGATTGCCTATAAGGAGGAAGGTGTGTGATTGCCTACAAGGAGGAAGGTGTGTGATTGTCTTTGTGGAGGAAGGAGTGTAATTGCCTACAAGGAGGAAGGTGTGTGATTGCTTACAAGGAGGAAGGTGTGTGATTGCCTACAAGGAGGAAGGTGTGTGATTGCCTTTAAGGAGGAAGTGTGTGATTGCCTACAAGGAGGAAGTGTGTGATTGCCTACAAGGAGGAAGGAGTGTGATTGCCTACAAGGAGGAAGGTGTGTGATTGCCTACAAGGAGGAAGGTGTGTGATTGCCTACATGGAGGAAGGAGCGTCATTGCCTACAAGGAGGAAGGTGTGTGATTGCCTACAAGGAGGTGCACTCGCAAGAAGTACACGTCATGAGCACCGGATATATTCACCAAAAGGTGCACCGCGTTTCCTTGTGCAGCAAGCAAACTCTGAGTAACACCTCCTGCACATCTTTGCTGATCGTCACATCTTTTTTAGGGTTGACCAGAACCATGTATACGTATGGTGTCCATTGTATATACGTAAAGTTGGCCAGAACCGTTTATATACACCGTATATGACCGTATATCTGGCGATTTCCCTGCCAAAAATACTGTATATGCACCGTATATATAGGGTTCTGGCCAACCCTATATATACGATCTCTTTGGCAGGGAATTCATCAAACACACGGTCATATACGGTGTATGGTGTATATTATCGGTTCTGGCCAACCCTAATCATTCCCCTCTGGAACAGTTACGTGTCGCCACTCAATTGATGATGCTCACGACCTGTATGCTGAGGGGGATACAGACTGTACTATGGCAGTACCCCATGTATGACGACAGGCTCTTATGGCCAGAGCACATTCATGCATGTCAACTTTGCATTTGTGATGAGAGATTAATGTGCAGGTGTGCTCTCTGTTGTGAAGCATGATTGCTCTGTGTGGCACGTGAGTCACATCTACGTGAGCAGTTGCATCTGTTCAAGCGGGTAAGGCAAACAAATGTGCAACCATCACACACCACTGAAGTTCACACTTGACCAGCGGCTGCTGCATCTGTTCATGCAAGTAATGCAAGCATGTAACCATCACAGCAGCCATTTATCTCCATGCACGAACAAACATGCACAAACAAAGAACACAGCATTGGGCATACACACAAACATGCACAGGGGCTGTTGTGCCATCTGGTCTCGGATGTGTTTCAAAGAAACTGCCATTTCCATTTGCATGTTAATTGTTTTGCCGTTAATGCTGTAGTGTTTGCCGTTGCTGCCTTTTTAAATGCATGGCATTGAGCACGCGCTGTTGATTTCTTTCTCTTTGTGTACAAAGACTGTTGCGCTCTTTAGCCATCAAATGCGTGCAATGGGTACCTGAGATGAGCAGAATGTCTTCTGTGTTGAAATCTGTAAGAGTCATGTGCGACATTTGCAGAGGCTGCAGAGGCTCGTCAGGCAAGCGTGGAGGAAGCTGCGCGCGAGCTAAGGTATGAGAAAGATGATACCTAGGGTTGGCCAGAACGCCAGAACCTTACATTTATAGGTATATGTATATGCGATGTGTATACCGTATTTTTGGCAGGGAAATCACCATACATACGGTGTGTATGTACGGTTCTGGCCAACCCCAATGATACCTGATGGTACCAATCTGGCTTCTCTATTGATAAAGTAATACCTGCATGTGCGGGGAATGATTTCCAGCCTGAGGTTTCTTGCTTGTTACAATAGCAAAAGGGTGAGATAGAATTGTAGCAGAGAAGCGAGTCAGCAGGGGCAGGGAGAAAAAGGGAGCTGCTCTAGGCTTGAGTAAAGGAGTAAAGAAGAGAAAAGGAAAAAGGACTAGCAATTGGTGGTAGAACTCATTCATAAGGGGCATTCTGGTTTGAAGTGCAATTAAAGAAGGAGGGGGGTGTGTAGTGCTCCAAAACCTGGGAGAGTCGAGAGAGCTGGAGAGTTAGGTGGACCAGAATTTGCGCGCCAGTCAAGGAAAATGGAGAGGCAAAAGAGCGAGGGGAATGGGTGTGAAGTACCTGGTGAGGAGGTAGCATCTCCTACTTATATACCATAGAAGAATTTCTTAATTAAGCGGAGATGAAGTTGCTTGTAGTATGGGTGAGCAATTCCACTTCTTGGAGGAAACTGAATAGGCGGCAAAATAATCTACAATGCAACGCTTTGTCTCTGCAGTAGCACCCCACAAGCCCAGCACCAGGCAGAATGAGGGTGCTCATAATCGCGATTAAAAAGCTAAAATGAAACATGACGCAATCCTATGTCTGCAGTCACGCCCCACAAACCCAGCATCAGGCAGTCGATAGCTTTCAAAAAGGCGACGAAAACTCAAACTAAAAATCATGACGCAATCCTATGTCTGCAGTCACACCCCACAAGCCCAGCACCAGGCAGTTGAGGGCACTCGTAACGGCGTCTAACCTCAAAAGTTGGAATCCCAGTAATGTATCTCTGCATTCACGCCCCACAAATCCAGCACCAAGCAGCTGAGGCGCTCAAAAAGGCGACGGGACTCAAACTCATAAGCATAATGCACCCTATATATGCAGTCACATCCCTCAAGCCCAGCACCAAGCAGCTGAGGGCGCTCGACAAGGCGTGAAGTACTGGACGGATTACCTCAAGGTACTGCAGAAAAATATGCCGCATCGTTTTATGTCGCAAAGCTGCTAGCTGGCAGCTGCAGAGCTATTTTCAGCTCGCGTGCTAAGGCCCGCTTCTGTACAAGCAGATTATGGTTTGTGATGTGTGCTTATAAAGCATTTGTCCTAGGCCAACACTTGCGCTCAATCATACTTGTGATGTGTGTGCTTCCAATCTTTCATCCTAGGCCAACACTTGCGCTCAATCATACTTGTGATGTGTGTGCTTCTAATCTTTCATCCTTGGACAACACTTGCGCCCAATCATACTTGTGATGTGTGTGCTTCTAATCTTTCATCCTAGGCCAACACTTGCGCCCAATCATACTTATGGTGTGTGTGCTTCTAATTTTTCATCCTAGGCCAACACTTGCGCCCAATCATACTTGTGATGTGTGTGCTTCTAATCTTTCATCCTAGGCCAACACTTGCGCCCAATTAAGCTTGTGATGTGTGTGCTTCTAATCTTTCATCCTAGGCCAACACTTGCGCCCAATCATACTTGTGATGGGTGTGCTTTTAAGCTTTCCTCTTACAACAACACTTGGGTCCAATCGTTCTTGTGATGTTTGTGTGTTTAGAGGCAAAGTCCTTGGACAACTCCTGCGTCCAAGGATTTGAATTTTACTTGCGGTGGGTGACTGTGTGAACCTTGCCACACATATGCCTAAATGCTCATCTTTCTGTGCTTGTTGTTTCACGGTTGCACAAATAAAGTAAACACAAAACGTGATACGTTAGTACCAATGCATTTCTTAATTGAGGCGTGTTGATTTTGATTCTTCTGAATCACATGGCTGCCTGTAATGCAGCAAGCCGCACTCCTCTGTGAAAATCAAAAGACTGTTTCCTTCTGTGCAGATCCTGCTTCTTTCACAACAGGTGGCTGTCTGGCCTGGCATGCGGCAAACAATGCATTAATTTGCAAATCAAACTATGCATTTCTTTGCAAATCAAAACTGTACTTTTTATGTGCTCTTGGCACCTAAGAGCGTATATACACTGCCGGGAGTGTGGCAAGGCAGCACCGCATTCTCAGGGTTGAAATGACTGCGTGAATCAAACGTGCACTTTTTATGTGCAGGTGCTGTTGGCACTTAAGAGCGTGTATACACTGCCGGGAGTGTGGCAAGGCAGCACCGCATTCTCAAGGTTAGAATGACTGCGTGAATCAAACATGCACTTTTTATGTGCAGGTGCTGTTGGCACCTAAGAGCGTGTATACACTGCCGGGAGTGTGGCAAGGCAGCACCGCATTCTCAGGGTTCAATGACGGCTGCGAGCTGCTCATGGGAAGGGAAGGGGCGGAAATCAAAGAGGAGCTGTCAGAGTGTCTTCGAAACATGGGGGAGGCATGCGATCAGTTACAAGGTAGGTGGCGTACGTGTGCTTGTGTGTGTGTACCTGTGCATGTGTGTACGTGTACGTGTGCATGAGTGTGTACGTGTGCATGTGTGTGTACTGTGCGTGTGTGTACCTGTGTGTGCGTGTGTACTGTGCGTGTGTGTGTGTACGTGTGCATGTGTGTATATGTGTGTATTTGTGTATTTCAATTCAGGATAAGGAGGAGCTTGTAGAACCGCAGCAAAGAATGGAGAGGCATGTAGTCACTTATATAGTGGGTGGTGGACGCACGCTCCTATACTTTCTGGCTTGAAGAACGGAATAGCTTTTTGTGAGTTACAATCGAGGGGATACATGCAATCTGTGACAAATAGAAGGGAATACGTGTCATCAGTGACGAGGCTATAGAAGGGAATGCGTGCCATCATTGACAAGACAATGGAAGGGAATGCGCGCATGAGTGACAAGACAATAGAAGGGAATGCGCGCATGAGTGACAAGACAAAAGAAGGGAATGCGTGCCATCATTGACAAGACAAAAGAAGGGAATGCGCGCATGAGTGACAAGACGATAGAAGGGAATGCGCGCATGAGTGACAAGAAAATAGAAGGGAATGCGCGCATGAGTGACAAGACAATAGAAGGGAATGCGCGCATGAGTGACAAGACAATAGAAGGGAATGCGCGCATCAGTGACAAGACACAAGAAGGGAATACGTGCCATCATTGACAAGACAATAGAAGGGAATGCGCGCATCAGTGACAAGACAAAAGAAGGAAATACGTGACATCATTGACAAGACAGTAGAAGGGAATGCGCGCATGAGTGACAAGACAATAGAAGGGAATGCGCGCATGAGTGACAAGACACAAGAAGGGAATGCGCGCATCAGTGACAAGACAAAAGAAGGAAATACGTGCCATCATTGACAAGGCAATGGAAGGGAATGCGCGCATGAGTGACAAGACAATAGAAGGGAATGCGCGCATCAGTGACAAGACAAAAGATTGGAAAGCGCGCATGTGTGACAAGACACAAGAAGGGAATGCGCGCATCAGTGACAAGACAAAAGAAGGAAATACGTGCCATCATTGACAAGACAAAAGAAGGGAATGCGCGCATGAGTGACAAGACAAAAGAAGGAAATACGTGCCATCATTGACAAGACAATGGAAGGGAATGCGCGCATGAGTGACAAGACAATAGAAGGGAATGCGCGCATGAGTGACAAGACAAAAGAAGGAAATACGTGCCATCATTGACAAGACAACAGAAAGGAATTCACGCATGAGTGACAAGATGAGAGGCAGCGTGCTCCTTTTGTCCATGCACAAATGAGCCTCGCACAGAATTCCATATCCGCTCTCTATCTCAATCTTCCAGGTGCTGGTGGATGACCTGTCTGGTTATGAGGGCATTGCAGCTCATCTCATGACCTGCTTCACCCAATTCACTACCTTTTCAACACGGCATCTATTTCCCAGGCTTCCAGTTGCTGGTGGATGACCTGTCTGGCTATGAAGACATTGCAGCTCACCTCGATAACCTGTTCCACCCAATTCACTACCTTTTCAACACGGCATCTCTTTCCCAGGCTTCCAGTTGCTGGTGGATGACCTGTCTGGCTATGAAGACACTGCAGCTCACCTCGATAACCTGTTCCACCCAATTCACTACCTTTTTAAAAACGGTTTCTCTTTCCCAGGCTTCCAGTTGCTGGTGGACGACCTGTTTGGCTACCAGGGCATTGCAGCTCACCTCATGACCTGCTTCACCCAATTCACTACCTTTTCAGCACGGCATTTCTCTCTTAGGCTTCCAGATGCTTGTGGATGACCTGTCTGGCTACAAAGACATTGCAGCTCACCTCGATAACCTGTTCCACCCAATTCACTACCTTTTTAAAAACGGCATCTCTTTCCCAGGCTTCCAGATGCTAGTGGATGACCTTTCTGGCTTTGGGGGCATCGCAGCCCATCTTGCTGACGAGGTATAGATTGTTCTACTGAAGCAAGCACGTGCGTGCATCTGTATGTGTGTCTTTGAGGGTGTCTGGGTGCATTCATGATTACGTATTTTGGAGGGTGGGTAGGAGCATGAGCACATGTTTGTTTGTGTATGTGTGTATTTGTGGTTGGGGGGGGCAATGCGTGTGAGGGGAAGAAAGGGTGCAAAGGATGCAGTCAAGACTACATGATTGGGAGGTTGGTAGGGGCCTGTACTGTGCCACGTAGGCAGTCAAGATCTGTACTCTGCCACGTAGGCAGTCGAGATCTGTACTCTGTCACGTAGGCAGTCAAGATCTGTACTCTGCCACGTAGGCAGTCGAGATCTGTACTCTGCCACGTAGGCAGTCGAGATCTGTGCTCTTCCACAAAGTCAACTGATTTCTGTACTCTGCCACGTAGGCAGTCGAGATCTGTACTCTTCCACAAATCAACTGAACTATGTACTCTGCCACGTAGGCAGTCGAGATCTGTACTCTTCCACAAAGTCAACTGAACTCTGTTCTCTGCCACGTAGGCAGTTGAGATCTGTACCGTGCCACAAAGCCAACAGGCTTGTCTCATTACTTACTTTTGGAGTCATAATTATGCAGTGCTACGCATCTGCACACCAACTCAGCCCACTGCCTGTCACGACACTCCTTCTAATATTATCGTCGGTGCATGCCCTTCACATACACACGCAACATGCTGCCTGTGATGTCACTACCAGCAGGGTAATTTTTTTTGGTTTCCACGTGGCTGTTCAGTCTGCTCTGGTTGACAAGTGCAACACGAAAAATTGAGCACGCGCAACAACATTAGCACTAGTGTCAATTATCAATTGCAAACAGGGGTCAACAGCCGCAATAAAAAAACTAGATTTGAGGACATGCAATAACATAAGCACAAATGTTAAATATCAATTACGATCAGGTCAACGATCGCGATACAGAAAACGTAGTCTGAGCACGCGCAACAACATTAACACAAATGTGAAATGTGTCTCAACTCAAGCATAAAAACATCAGCCCAAACTCACAAACATACACTCACAGATTAATCAGGAGTATGGGGGCAGTGCACGGCCGCTGATGCTTTTTGCCCTCAGGTAATGTGCAAAGTGTGTGCGTGCTTTTTCCCCTTGGTAATGTGCTCCCTTTTAAGGCATGTTCTCTGCCCTCGGGTATTGTGCAAATTGTGTGCGTGCTTTTTTGCTTTTGGTAACGTGCTTCCTTTTAAGGCATGTTCTCTGCCCTCGGGTATTGTGCAAATTGTTTGCGTGCTTTTTTGCTTTTGGTAACGTGCTCCCTTTTAAAACATGTTCTCTGCCCTCGGGTATTGTGCAAATTGTGTGCGTGCTTTTTTGCTTTTGGTTACGTGCTCCCTTTTAAAACATGTTCTCTGCCCTCGGGTATTGTGCAAATGTGTGCGTGCTTTTTGCCCTTGGTAACGTGCTCCCTTTAAAGCCATGTTCTCTGCCCTCGGGTATTGTGCAAATTTGCGCGTGCTTTTGCCCTTGGCAACGTGCTCCCTTTTAAGGCATGCTTATTGCCTTGGGTAATGCGCAAACCTGTGTGTGCTTTTTACCCTTCGCAACGTGCTCCCTTCTAGGCATGTTCTCCGCCCTCAGGTAATGCCAATTCTTATGGTCACGCTGGCTGTTTGCTTGTATACAAGTGCTGCCTACGGTGTATCTGCAGGGTTGGCCAGAACCATATATATATTGTGTATTGTGTATTGTGTATATACGGTATATATATTGTGTATTGTGTATATACGGAATATACGGTATAAATATTGTGTATTGTGTATATACTGTATTTTTGGCAGGGAAATCACCAAATATACGGTCACATACGGTGTATATATACAGTTCTGGCCAAACCTATGTATATGTTTTGCACAGTTCTGGAGAGGTGTATTCCTTTGCTGGACACTGGTTCTCATTTCAAGGTAGCTAGAAGCCCTGTATGTTAACTGCTTTCTGAGTGATTTAGATTAACGACCTCCTTATACCTGACAACCGGTTTTGGGGCAAGTTCAAATTGAGAGCATCCACTGTCCCAACAGGAAAACTGGCCAAAGAAGGGTCGAGATAAGGTGGTCCCACTACTTGTGGGACTCAGTTTATCCTTTATCATACGACATCACAGTCATCATACCAAGTTCAGTTAGACATGCACCTAATCAAACCTGGTCGTCCCTCACCTGCTTGTTGTATGCTGATGCCACGCCCACTACCTGTGGGAGTTACCTTTATCACACGACATCACAGTCATCACACCAAATTAAGGTAGACATGCACCTAATCAAACCTGGCCGTGCCTCACTTGCTTGTTGTATGCTGATGCCATGCCCCCTACCTGTGGGAGTTACTTACCTTTATCACATGACATCACAGTCATCACACCAAATTCAGGTAGACATGCACCTAATCAAACCTGGCCGTGCCTCACTTGCTTGTTGTATGCTGATGCCATGCCCACTACCTGTGGGAGTTACTTACCTTTATCATACGACATCACAGTCATCACACCAAAGTCAGGTAGACATGCACCTAATCAAACCTGGCCGTGCCTCACTTGCTTGT
>Ga0307942_1000358_pt1:0-5000 | contig 30671 bp, 39 predicted proteins | sample OrgLakmetagen175_FD_201846 | JGI IMG/M metagenome (GOLD analysis project Ga0307942, IMG submission 201846) | Saline water microbial communities from Organic Lake, Antarctica - #175 | ecosystem: Environmental > Aquatic > Non-marine Saline and Alkaline > Saline | place: Antarctica: Organic... | reverse complement strand
CTTCTACCGCTTGCACCTCTTTGTACGTGAAGCACCTCTTTGCACGTGTAGCCCCTACGCTTGCACCTCTTTGTACGTGTAGCCCCTACGCTTGCACCTCTTTGTACGTGTAGCGGCAGTGTGCTTCTACCGCTTGCACCTCTCTTTACGTGTAGCCCCTACGCTTGCACCTCTTTGTACGTGTAGCGGCAGTGCACTTCTACCGCTTGCACCTCTTTGTACGTATAGCACCTCTTTGTATATGTAGCCCCTACGCTTGCACCTTTTTGTACGTGTAGCGTGTAGCGGCAGTGAGCTTCTACCGCTTGCACCTCTCTTTACGTGTTAGCCCCTACGCCATAGCAATCAGCACTCCCTGGCAAAGCTACATAACACTAAATCCAACACCACTCCACTGCCTCTGCCTCTGCTTCTAGGGTCTGTGAACACGCCCCTTGGACAACCATCAGGAGGCTGCAATCTGCACTCCCTGGCGAAGCTACATAACACTAAATCCAATACCACTCCACTGCTTTGCTTCAAACACAACTCCACCGCTCCTGCTTCTAGGGTCTGTGAACACGCCCCTTGGGCAGCCATTAGGAGGCTGCAATCTGCACTCCCTGGTGAAGCTACATAACACTAAATCCAACACCACTCCACTGCCTCTGCTTCAAACACAACTCCACCGCTCCTGCTTCTAGGGTCTGTGAACACGCCCCTCGGGCAGCCATTAGGAGGCTGCAATCTGCACTCCCTGGTGAAGCTACTTCAAGGTCATGGCAGGGGAGGACATAACCTCACCTCCCTCAGCCTCACTCTGCCTGCACCCCACCTGCCAGTGGACATGCATCAGGTGCGCTGTTTGGATGTGAGGTAGCGACACACCTAGGGTTGGCCAGAACCATATATATACGGTGTATATACGGTATTTTGGCAGGGAAATCATCAAATATACGGTCATATACTGTGTTTATATACGGTTCTGGCCAACCCTAGACACACTGATCAAATGTTGTGTAGGATCGTACACATGGCGGAGGTCAGAACAACACCCCTCCCTCAGCCTCACTCTGCCTGCGCCCCACCTGCCGGTAGACATGCAGCAAATACAAATTAAGCAAAATAACATAAAAAGCAACTAGCTGGCAAGTACACTCCACACATTAAGTAAGCTTAAGTAGCTGCTTAGGTACCATGAATTGTGTGCCTCCACCGAAAAATATATGCAGGTAAGCCTTGCAATCTTTACGTATTGTGTAATGAAGGGTGAGGATAGTACTTCATGGCACGTCTTTTAAAATTGTAAAAGGCCTTTGTTGTGTCATGCCTCTTCAATGCACATGTGTCATGCCTCTTCATTGCACAGGCCTCTTCAATGCACATGTGTCATGCCTCTTCAATGCACAGGCCTCTTCAATGCACATGTGTCATGCCTCCTCAATGCACATGTGTCATGCCTCTTCAATGCACATGCCTCTTCAATGCACATGTGTCATGCCTCTTCAATGCACATGCCTCTTCAATGCACATGTGTCTTTTAAAATTGTAAAAGGCCTTTGTTGCGTCATGCCTCTTCAATGCACATGTGTCTATTAAAAATGTAAAAGGCCTTTGTTGTATCATGCCTCTTCAATGCACATGTGTCTTATAAAATTGTAAAAGGCCTTTGTCGTGTCATGCCTCTTTAATGCACATGTGACGTGCGTGGGTTGGCCAGACCCATACATCTATAGGTATACGCGGTGTACATTGTACATACGGTGTATTTTGCAAGAAAATCGCCACACATGTGGTCATATACGGTGTGCATATACGGTTCTGGCCAACCTAGAGGTGCAGCTGGTGACCTCCCCGTTGAGGTATGTAAATATCAGAGCCTTGCCAATGGTGTGTAAGACCTTCGACATATACCTCAACACTCCCTGCAGGCCTCTGTTGTGTTTCACTTCTTTGTTGCAAGTTGCAAGTGTGCTGCAGAAGAGAGTATGATCATGCGCACCTGTGCCTGCTTATGATTTTACATGTGCCTGCTTATAATATTACATGTGCCTGCTTATAATTTTACATGTGCCTGCTTAGAAATTTAGCTGTGGTTGCTTAAAATTTATAATCCTACATGAGCCTCTGTTACTAAGGTATGATCATCTTGATGCCCTCAATCCAGCATCAGTCAAGCATCCATATTTAGCCTATAACCTACAATGCGCTCTCCTGGGCCCTGCCACTAAATAGCACGCTAGGCAAAAAATTTGACCAAATCCACACTTCTTACTTTGCAAACACAACAGATGATTGGCGTAACGTTAGATCACGCATAGGCCATCCTCACGGGCCCTGTCACTGAATAGTGTACTACACAATTGACCAACCCCACACTTCTTACTTTGGAACGCAACAACAGACGGGCGCAGCGCTGGATCAACGCATGAGCCATCCTCATGGGCCTTCATCTGCAGCGGAAGCTGCATCTTTTCGTGGTGCTGGCCATGCTTCCGCTCCAAGCAATCCACCAACCAGCAGGTGTGGTTTCGAATCTTGGGAACGTACATGAAAAGCGCTGCATCTTTTAGTAGTGCACAACAAGCGCTGCATTTTTTAGTAGTGCATAACCATCGCAGCATCTTTTAGTAGTGCATAACAATCGCTGCATCTTTTAGTAGTGCATAATTATCGCAGCATCTTTTAGTAGTGCATAACCATCGCTGCATCTTTTAGTAGTGCATAACAAGCGCTGCATCTTTTAGTAGTGCATAACCATCGCTGCATCTTTTAGTAGTGCGTAACAAGCGCTGCATCTTTTAGTAGTGCATGACAAGCGCTGCATCTTTTAGTAGTGCATAACAAGCGCTGCATCTTTTAGTAGTGCATAACAAACGCTGCATCTTTAAGTAGTGCATAACCATCGCTGCATCTTTTAGTAGTGCATAACAAGCGCTGCATCTTTTAGTACTGCTTGCCATGATACCGCTTCAAGCAGTCTATCAGCCAGTGAGTACTAACTTGCCATGATACCGCTTCAAGCAGTCTATCAGCCAGTGAGTATTAACTTGAAAGTTGTAGTTAAGGGCTAGCATTCTTAAGTGTTGATGATTATCCTGTTGGTGCGTGATTATCCTGTTGGTGCGTGTTGTTCTTGTGTGTTGGTGGGTATAGGCGTGCTTAAGGCTGTGGATGTGGGAGTGTGTTGAGCAGGTGTGTTGTGCGCCCGGGGGTAAGGCCAACAAGCTGATCAGTCTAGCAACCCCGTAGCCACCAGATTTACATTTGTGGTTGAGCACATACACGCACACGCACACACACACACACACACACCTGGCCACGACTTTTCTATTAAGAAACACATGGTTGCACATGCGCATGCAGCAGCGGCTCTGGGATGCAACAGGGAGGACTCTGACAGCTGCTTTGTGCTTTTTTCTGTTTCATTGTAACCGTTGCATGTGCGCATGCAGCAGCGGCTCTGGGATGCAACAGGGAGAGCACTGACAGCTGCTTTGTGTTTCTTTCTGTTTCATTGTAACCGTTGCACTCTTGCATGCAGCAGCGGCTCTGGGATACAACAGGGAGAGCACCGACAGCTGCTTTGTGTATCTTTCTGTTTCATTGTTCATTGTAAGCATTGTTCATGCGTATGCAGCAGCGGCTCTGGGATGCAACAGGAGAGTACTGACAGCTGCCTCATGTCTCTCACTGAGGGCATTGGCAACGCAGCAGGAGCGTGCCTTGCGCAAAGCACCACGCTCAGAGGTGCGGGATGGGTATGGGTATGGGACAGAGGTGTGGGATGGGTATGGGACAGAGGTGTGGGATGGGTAAGGGATAGAGGTGTGGGATGGATATGGGACAGAGGTGCGGGATGGGTATGGGACAAAGGTGTGGGATGGGTATGGGACAGAGGTGTGGGATGGGTATGGGACAGAGGTGTGGGATGGGTAAGGGACAGAGGTGTGGAGTGGGCATGGGATAGAGGTGTGGGATGGATATTGGACAAAGGTGTGGGATGGGATGGGTATGTGAGGTGATTGTTGTCTTGAAAAATTTTACAACCGATTACTTGGACCTTGATCAAACTGCGTTACTTTTTTGCTCAAGCCGTTCCTTGTCCTTACTATTGGAGAGTCTTTCTTTGACGTGCGCTGGATTTTATCAGCTTTTGACCTGCCATAATGAGAGAGAGCCTATATGGTGAAAGAGCCCCTATGTGGTGAGAGAGCCTAAATGGTGAGAGAGAGCCTATATATAGTGAGAGAGAGCCTATATATGGTGAGAGAGAGAGAGCCTATATATGGTGAGAGAGAGAGAGCCTATATATGGTGAGAGAGAGAGAGAGCCTATATATGGTGAGAGAGAGAGCCTATATATGGTGAGAGAGAGAGAGCCTATATATGGTGAGAGAGAGAGAGCCTATATATGGTGTGAGAGAGAGAGCCTATATATGGTCACTGGTGCATGCGCATGAGCAACTATGTATCGCTTTCTTTAATGAGCAATGAATGTAATGATATAATTTTAATTTGTGTACCTATAGCTAGAAATATTATTATTATTGTCATTTGTATTTTTATGAACTGTGATAATGTATAATGTTACCTATAGCTAGAAATATTTATTATTGTTGTCATTTGTATTTTTTATAAACTGTAGTAATGTACAATGTTACTGCACGTTAATCACTTCTTCCAGGCCTTGACCTCATTCCATCAACCCCTGTCCTCTCTTAACCTTTTTTATAAGGGTTGGCCTGAACCGTATATATGTATGTGTTGCCATATGTATGGCATTAATGCACCATACGTAACCATACGTAGGGTAACTTCCCTGCCAAAAATTTTGTGTATACACCGTATATATGTATGTGTGTATGTATGTATGGTGTTGGCCAACCCGCATCAAATATATCATCATTATGTTACAGGTAGGGTTGGCCAGAACTGTATATATACATTGTATATGACCGTATATTTGGTGATTTCCCTGCCAAAAAGTACCATACATGATATATATATATATATACCATA
>Ga0307942_1000356_pt1:5000-30730 | contig 30730 bp, 29 predicted proteins | sample OrgLakmetagen175_FD_201846 | JGI IMG/M metagenome (GOLD analysis project Ga0307942, IMG submission 201846) | Saline water microbial communities from Organic Lake, Antarctica - #175 | ecosystem: Environmental > Aquatic > Non-marine Saline and Alkaline > Saline | place: Antarctica... | reverse complement strand
CTATGCTTCCTGAAGTGTACACTGACACAGTAGCCTGTACTTACAATGTCGACGGAAGGTGTAAAGGTATGCTTACTCCCGAGCGCCTTAACATACTACGAAAGGCATTTGACAGGGCAACACGCAGCGGTCTACACGATCACGTCCGACCTCCTCCCATTAGCTTTGCATCAGAACTTGTAGGCCTCATCGCACGTAAAGACATCTCTGCCTCTAAACATACGAACAAAAAATCATAGACTCTTTTGCATGGATACTCCCCTCCCACATCACCGCCACCTTCCAAAAATGCGTGGGCCCTGGTCACTAAAAAAAATAGCATCCCCCCTCGACCATGACCCCAAATTCCCCCATTACTGGAGTGAGCACCCAAGGGACAAAGTGTTTAGGGCAACTACCAATGCCTTCTCCTCCCAGTTTTCTGGGTTCTCCATCTGCCATCCCATTTACCATGAAAACACCATGCTCTTAGCAACAAGACACGCCATCTACTCTGCTGCTGTCAGCACAGAGGAAACAGCCACATTCATGCTCCTCCCCTCCTGGAATAAAAAAATGACCACAAATCCCTATGCATCACTCTGCCGCAAATACCAACACATGTGTAAATTCCTGGGCACCATCTCATCAGACCGACTCTAATATGCGAAAGTGCCCTTCTGGAACAACATACAAATACCACCTTCCAAACACTCATGGGAATTGAAGATCATTGCCATATGGAACACCAAGGGCAGGGTCTGCCTCAATGCTCACAATACAGACTGGCTAAAAGAACTTGCCAAAGAAATCCCTGAGGCAAAGTGGGGAATTGATAACATACATAACCATCCCTATCAAACAGCCTTAGGTTCCGGACAACACTCAGGACTTAACATATTTAATCAGCTACCCAATGACCACCCTCAAGCCTCAGAAGGCCCAGATAAAACTTGGCAAGTGCCCTGATGAGCACTGACCAACCTGATAATTGTAATATCGACGAAGCACCCCAAAACAGCTCCAGCCAAAACCTAACCCGTAAAGTAAAATATTGGCGGGATTAGACCTACACTGGTGGCAGCCTCCAAAAGAATGAAGTAGGGCAAGACACCAAATCAGGTGTATACCACCCTCACTTAGACGTTTCCCACTATGTAAATCCAAAAGGCATGGGTATAACCAACACCATCTCACGTGCAGTGCTAGCAGCTATAGCAGCTGCAGTCATACATGGCTACACACATATGGCCACAGACAGCCTTACATCACTGCACCAAATTTAAAAAGCAGCTGTCACACCCGAATTGTTACGTGGATATATGTATCGCACGAAGCACAGAAATGGCATCTGTCGGATTACCCTTTTTAGCAACGTTTCATTGGCATCGAAGTCTGGTAACCCACCGCAAAAAATCGTGGAGGACCTTTAGGGTTCGAACCTTGGTAGTTGCAAAAAGGCAGTTTTCCGACCCGGTGATTTTCGACAAGTTGGGATGCAAAGTGTTTGTTTAGTCAATCGCTTTGGCACCTCTGGCGAGTTGATCCTCCACCTGGAACTCTAGCAGGGAGCCTAGTCCCACTCCGAGGACGGAGTTGCCAAGGGGGGAGGAATGTTACGTGGATATATGTATCGCACGAAGCACAGAAATGGCATCTGTCAAATTACCCTTTTTAGCAACGTTTCACGAATCTCCATCGCCACCACATCCAAGGAGATGTCCTTCAATCCATTGCTAAAGCAATCTGCCAATCACCATCGCCCATCCACTTCTTCAAAGTAAAGTCCCATGCCGGTATTATTGATAATGAACATGCCGACGCCCTTGCTAAAAAGTCAGCCACCACTCACGCCAACATTGCTGACACCTCCATCAGAACAGCAGACCCTGAGGGAAATCCCTTCTACAACATCCACTTGCTTGCAAAGAAGACATAGAAAACCAAACACAAACCCATAATTATACCCATACAACAAACATGGCCCATTCTCCTCCCCCAAAGCTTAAGTACCTACCAAACCACTGTGACGCCCTTCAAGCACACATGCATTTTCTCCATAAACTGGGAAATGCCAAAACTGAAGCGAGCTACCATGCGTACTACCAGACCCTCATAAAGGACGGCACTGCCAATGGAGCCACTAGCAATGCTTACCTAACATCATCCGATGTCCCCTTTAAGACCAAATGTATCATTATGAAATACAGAACAGGCACCCTATACAATCAAAAACATGCGGTATAGTTCAAACTCTCAACAAGTTAAACTTGCCCCCTTTTGCCCACAAGTAGACAGTGCCATGCACATCCTCTCTGGGTGCCAACACACGCAAATAAGGAATATGATCACCAAAGACGCAACTTGCTTAGCATGCCGCATGATCTTTAAGGCTATCAGCAAAACAGGCTCCTTAGGATCATGCATTGTCTCCAAAGATATAGGCAGCAACGAACGGATGGCCTTGCAAAATCTCCAGACTCCTGAAACATCTGAAAATAGAATTGCTCCCAAATGGCTCTTCCCACGACCCCGCTTCCCAGATAAAGACAGATTCACCTCCAGCCGCCCAGATTTTGTGCTGGTTACTCCCAGCGCTGCAAAAACACAGAAGCAACAAAATAATGTAGGGGGGTGGGTTCTTCGAAGTGGCAGGGGGCAATTGAGGGAGACTGTGAGCACTTCAGCAGCACCGCCGGCCACCAGTAGAGCCACCAACCCCAGACAGCACCGACCTAAAGACCTCAGCAAACCTCGGCGTGACATCCACCTTGTCGAGATCAAGTACCTTGAGGACACCAGACCTCAGAACCAGCTGAACGCCGCAAAGGAACAGCACAAGAAAGACCTTTGCAACATTCTCTCCAAGGAGCCTCTGTTACTCTTCACATCATCCTTTTGGGTGTGGGCGGCACCATCTACAACACTCACACTCTGAAGCCTTTCAAGGAACTGGGTCTCGATTCCCAGAGAGCTAAGAAGCTTGCCTCCAAGCTCCATGTGCACTCTGTGAACTTTGCTGCTAAACTTGTCCATACTAGACGTGCCCTTTCCAATACTGTTATCAACTCTCATCAGGAGCCGGTTTCAGGCCAAGCCTGCAACCCTCCTGATCCCCATTGATTTTTCCTTTCCTTTACGCGATGGAGGAGCTTTACGTATTTACGGTACTCGGTACCAAAGTGGCTCCTTTTCCTTACTTAATGTGGGGAGTGGTTTTTACTGCCTGCGTAGTTTTTCTTGTTTCTTTTCTAATGAGCGTACTAAATGTAGCTTGATGCTATTTTCTCTTTCGTATGAAGAATTATTATTGGCAAGAACCTGCCTGCATCCATTTCGAAGCTATACATATATATTATACCAGAGGTGGTCAACTGGGGAAATGTCCAAATGTGTGCCCTTTTTGCACTCGGAAGCCAGCCATCCACTGCCATTTTATCCGATTGGTACCATTTTTGCTTTATATTGAAGCTGGCATTATGAGTTACACGATGATGTGCTTGGATTCATGCGGGTTGCTCTGTGTGCAAATTGGCAGGGCTGAAAGCCCACAGTGACCACCAAAACCCTAGGAAGGTGGCTTTGCATGGGAAAACAGCATATGCTGGCCTACATCCCCAACTAGTTGACCGTTTCACTCCATTTCTTTTGCAATGATGTTTGTTTATTATAAGGACTCAATAACACCAAAAATCATGTGATTTGGTAATGTGGGTGGTCTGCTAAGATTTTGTGGTGAAAAATAGGGTTTACACCGCAGGCAATCAGACCATTTTCCCACTGGAAGCATTCAAGCTCAGGTGCTACCTCTGGGAACTGAGCTTGAATGTTGCCAGTCCTGGCCACCGTACTCAATTCACATTTCAAAAATACCCCTGTTTGGGGCCTCAAATGATCACCTCTGATAATATACATACTTATATTCAGTCAGTACCGTACCGCAGTCCAAAACATATTTGAGGGTCAATCAAAACCCATCACAAACAAGAACTAACTTGACATTTCATCAACAACACTGCAGAAATACAAATGGTAAAGCGAAAATGCACGTGAAATTAATGATATAGAGAAGTTTGCTTGCAGCCCGGTCATGCTCATCAATCGGAAACCAGGCTCTCTTGCACACATCTTTAGCTGCTGCAAGTCACACATAGCTTTGCTGCCCTGCAAGCAAGAAGGGGAGAGAGGAGAGAAATTGTATGCATCCTGGTACATCAGGCCAAGCTGAAAAGAGTGTGCTTGCCACACACAGAATCTTCACTTATACAGGGCGCTAATGCTGCATTTCAGCAGCTAAAAATGGGGAGAAAATATTTTGAAATGCAAGGCAGATGTGTAGCGGGCTTCTCCCCTATGCCCTTAATGCCTTTTACTGCCCTGCAGTGTCCTTGGATGCAAAATGGAATAAAGGTGTTGCCCAGACTGATGATCACAGCTCTATTAATATTGCCCATTGCTCAGAGCTACAACTATTCTCAAGTTGTTTTTAGTGCATCCAAGTAAAAAACAGAGCTATTCAACTCATGGCTCCGACGCCTGCGTATTGACTATAGCCTTTTACGCCTTCCGCCCCCTAAAATAGTTTAACCTTATCAACGTGAGCGGCTGTGCTGCCTGCATTGTTTTACCTTACAAGAAAGTATCATAGATCGCAGAGCGTCCTGCTCACCAAGATGAAATACCAATAACAGCTCAAGAGGCGAACAATTAGCCAGTCTCTTTGTTTCTTTTCAAATCCTTGTTTCCCCTGGCTTAAATCTTTAAAACCAGCAGGATAACGTAACACTCAGCTGCCGTCCCCACATTTTCTTGCAAGGTAGCATAGCAATATCAATTGAAAAACCGAAAAGCTTGACTTACCATGCCGGGGGCTTGCCATCCCCATACTTCTTCACAAGGCTGCATGCCTCCCCTTCTTCTCCCTTTGCCGCCAATGTAGCTGAGTAATCGTCGGTGCCGCCAGGTGCGTTGGCTACTGTATGGCTTCGTCCTGGGGGAGCCTGAGCAGCCTGCAGGAAACACGCACGAGACATGAGCCGTTAAAAACACTGATGGCACAGGCATTGAGGATCCGAACTGGAAAGCTGCGTGCATCATATCAACTGTGCAGCATGAATGCACCTCAACTTCTGGAAGGAGAAGGTGCTCCCGTTGCTCAAAAGGGGTTCCCCTGACACAACACGCACCAGTGTTGTGATTAAGACACAAACATCAGACAAGGACGTTCAAAAGTACTTTGTATCGACAATTAGTTAATAATTCAACCTATTTTTATACTCACACAACACACCTCTGTGTCTAAGGCAGAGCCTGAGCCTGACGCAACAGCCTCCTGGCCGTGTGGTGTGGCTCCACTACCAGCAGCTACGGCCCTGGCAAACACACTGTCTTCGCCAACACTGCAAAAGAGCCCAGTTACGAGATGAGACGATCGTCAGGCAAGCTGGGAGGCTGCTGTGTGGTTTGCAGTGCCACAGACTGTGAGCAACAGCCTGGCAGATACAGATGTTTGCTAGGGAGTTTCTTTGGTGTAGTGTACTGATAATATTTAGAGGCGCGCACATGTCAACTGGGAAATTGGTCTCGACTGAGTTTGAGCTAGTTTTTAGGTCATTCTGTCAAGTCACGTGACTCATGTGCTCATGTGATGCAAAGAGCCCACAGGTTGATGATTAAAGACTGTGGCAGGTGCAAAATGGTGGACCAACGTCCTGGCACCACAAAGGAGGGTGGACAGGCAAACATTAGAAGCTTAGTGATGCTTGCATAACTGGTGATTCATGTTTGCGTCTACTCCATGACAATGAGCATCTGGCTGCCGTTTGCACCAGCAACCATACCCTCGAAAGTATTGAATAAGCAAGCACACACACACTGTCGCTTTGACCCTTTTACACTCCTTCCTCCCAAGAGTCGCTTTCCGACCAGATCAGGCTTCAGAGCATCGAACCTTGAGCACTCCTGCGTTTCTTACATGGTGAAGGGGTCCTGCAGCAGACGCAGCAGGTCTTGCAATTCTTTGTAATCACCAGCCTCCGCTGCTTTTATGGCTTCTTGTGCCATCCAATTGCGCAGCACAAACCTGCGAGCCGTGGCATTATTTGCATCAACACGTAAAAATGTGTTATTCCATTCAAGGTAAGTACGAGTCGCACACCTTGCTCCAATTACCTTCTCGATTTGTTTAGTACCATCTTACAATTTGCCTTTGCTTTAAACTAAACGTTGGAGCCCCACAACAACCTACCTTGGGTTTGTGGCATTCTGGACGCGCACACGCTCGTCCGGACTGGCTCCGGCCTGAGATTCTTTTGCCAGCCTACACACATGTGTGTTTATGTGTTTATGCGTCAGTGGTAAATCGGTGCACGTGTGTGCGTGCAATTTGTGCTTACGACCATGTTGCCATCATTGTGCTTGACAGAAGATGTAATAAGCATGCTCAGCCTGTCTCAAATGCCTTCCCTATGCCTGCAGTGGGACCAGGCCTGGCTGTCAATTAGCAGACAGACAGACACACAACTGCACAATAACAATGACTTACCTATGTCCGTAGCGCTGCAGCCAGCGTGACCAGGCCTGGCTGTCGTTCGTTGCCTTTTCCTAAAACGTATGAGTGCATGAGCAACAAACAAAGTAAGTTTAAGCGCAGCTTACTCACCTGTCTCTGCATGAACAGTATGTGTTTGTGCGTGTTTGTGCGTGTGTGTGTGAGTGTGTGTGTGTGTGTGTGTAAGTGTGCTAGAACACCTGTCCCTCTTTAAGTGATAGATTGGTTCAGAACGAAATTACAGACAGTGTTTCACAGATGAGTGCATCTGTACGGTTCTGCCAAAAGATATGTTCTAAAGTCAATTCAGCATATATTGTGAGATGCAGTAGGAAGGGAATATAATGCCAAGGATACTCAGAACTGCTCTAAGGCCCTTGCAACGTGCTCTAAGAGGAGAAACGGAAAATAAAGGAACAATGAAGAGCAAAACTAAGCTCACTCAAGAGTAAATTTTGAGGACTAAGGGGTAAAGAGATAAGAAATAACCGAGAAACACAGATAAAAGCAAGAGTGATATAGTAGCAAATCACTTCTACTGCACTACAAGAACTGGAGTCCATGTGCTTCACACTGAACTCGGCAGTTCTAGGGGGCAATATCTACGCAGGTCCATTTCAAATCGAAGTGCAAAAGAGGCACGCACATGCCACTCAAAAGCAAAGTCTGAGTCTAGTTGGCCAGCAGATGCTGCAAGTGCCCTAGTGGCATATAGACTTCCAAAAAACAGCCGTGTTTGCGTACATCCAAGACACACATACATCACCTGCTGTCACCTATTTCCAATGACACCTATTTCCAAATATACAGCACAAGGTGGAAAGACTGGAAGCAAGGAGCAGGAAACCCCTCCACCGTGCAAATGTGTGTGTGTGTGTGCGTGTGTGTGCGCCACCGACTTCGTCTTTTGTGCATGCACCCGTGTGTGTATGTGTGTGTCACTGTGTGTCACTGAAATGTGTGTCGTGTGCACAGGGGTGTGTTCGTTCACCTGAGGTGACACTGACTTAAGCCGCTCAGCGTTTTTGGCCTTCTCAAGCTCGTTAGTCAGCATCTGTGCGTGGCAATTGAGATATTGTGTATGAGACCATTGAAGCTCAGCATTTGACACACAATTAAATTCATGCAACTTATAACTTAGTGTGCTGGTGTATGTGTGTGAAATAGTGTGCGCACATACATATGGGACTAAGGCATAGGTCTAATCCCTTAACAGTGTAAGCTGCACACATTTGCAGAAATTACACAGCATACACACAGCATACAGACACGCAAACACACAAACACACATGCGCACAATTATACCCAGACCAAACACACCCCTTCCCCCGATTCGCACACACACACACACACACACGCACACACACACACAAACACACACACACACACAAACACACACAGGCACACACCTGAGGGCTGAGGCCCATCATGAACAGCAGGCCAGGATCCTTCTGCATCAGCATCGACATCATCTGCACACAAAACCAGTTTTGATCTTCAGCACTAGCCCAGCAGCAAGGTGGTAGAACAGGATCAGAACTCGTCCAGCAGCAAAATGTTAGCAATAGTCCGTGGTGAATGCTGAAGTCCATGTTCTCTGTCACGGAAAAGCTCACGCTGACATTTCTGACCATTGACAGTGCTGTTTAGGTAAAGAATCTTTAGAGGAGAATATGTAGCCTTTGACTCAATGTTAAAAATGGCCAGCCTGCCGACAATGGTATGTGTGCAAGTCTACAAGCAGTGTACATATGAGTTTTAAGTGTAAGCTATAACATTGTGCCAATGGCAGTGAGGGTGTGTAATCGTTAGCTATTATGACTACCTTGGCTCTCAGTAATCCACACTTTTCTTTGCGCTCCTCACGTACTACACTGAAATGCAACCAGCTCAAACCAGATAAGGAACTAGGGAACATTAGTACTGTGTCAGTACAGACATATAGTACACATAGGACGGGAACCGGACATCAGAAGACACACGTGTCTTCCGCTGAAATTTACACGACTCGTCAATAACACCCCACATATGCCGTGTGCTTACTCGTTCCTTTGGCGTTCTTATCGCATGGTACTCGTTCCTTTGGCGTTCTTATCGCATGGAAGATTAACTTTTCCAGTGTAGCGTTTTCCTAGGAATCCGAACAACGAGAACAGTATAACTATGGCCAAAAGCGCCGCTGATGCAACAATTACCTTTTCGGAGGCGGTAAAAGAAGAGATAGATCTCATCGTCACCATCGTGCGTCCTCTTTATATTGTTTAATACAGTACAGAAAACACGGTTCTCAGGATGAAATGAGTACACACGTAGCGTGCCAGTCGTTTTTCATTTCATCACAAATGACTTGACCGTTCGTAGCAGCAGTGTGTGTGTGTGTGTACCATACGCACTCACCTGTAGGTTTTGAGCAGGCATAGAAGGGCTCTTTATGCTGACCATGTGGCTCAAATCAGCACATTGCCCGAGCACGTACAGCAGCACTCCCCCATCTGCATACGTCAGTGCTCCACCATCACCTGCGTGTGTGGTGTGTGTGTATGTGTGTGTGTGTGTGGTGTGTGTGTGTGTGCGTGTTTCTGTGCAACTGTGTGTATGGGTGTGTGTTTTAAGGCGATTTACATAATTTTTGCGCATTCACTTTGAATTGAAGCGTCTTCACTTTATATTGAAGCAAGGTAAATTCACTCCAAGAAACTAAGAGAGCACAGCACTGACCTAAACATCAGCTCGCATGAAAGCTAGCTCGTAAATTCGAAAGTCTTGCAGGGTTTCCAGATTTCAGTGCAGAAACAAAACAGAAAGCGTAGCACACAGGAGCTGGCTGAAGCCCACTGCACAAAACGCAAACGCAGGTTACAAATGATAAGGCCTCCACCTTGGCTTGACGCCTGACTGGGCGTAGGGAATCGGGCTAACGCTCTGAACGTGTTGGTGAAGTCTGCGCCTGTGTCCGCCATGACCTGTGTGTGCGATGTGTACGTGTGTGCAACTCAGGTACCGTTCATAAAGAACCGCCCCTAATAAATGTTTATTTTAGGAGGCGGTGATCGAAATGTTCTAGTAAAACATTTATTTTTGGGGAGGGGCTGTGTACACCGTACAGAAAATATATATCACCGCTCCTGCTACAGCAAATTTCTGGTGTATTTCAGAGCATGAAGCGGTAAAGTCAGGCCTGCAACGACAAACATTTGGCAGAGCGCGTGAATCTAGCTCCCTAACTCTTATGAATTGTGGAAAGAGGCCTGAAGAAACAGGGGGGCGGTTGCTGTGACATAAACATTTCCGGGAGGGAGGGGGGGGATTGAGCACGAGGATATATGGTACTTGCATGCCATGTGTAATTGTGTATGTAATTGTGAGCACATGTGCTGACGTGTATGTTGTGATAAAGTTTGCGCTGTATTGTGGCTTTCAGACAAACCCCCCTGGAAACACAGGTGACGAGGTGATGATGTCGGGCAGGCATATTTTTCACTTGTCACTGGAACTGTAGGCAGGATGTTGACGCGATAGTTGTTGCTCTTGCGTTGTTACTTGTGAGCTAGCTTTACAGGTAAGCTCAATTTGACCAAACTGCTCTTCCACAGATAGCAGGCCCACCTTGAATCAGCCTATAGCACCAGCTGCTTAATTCTGTTCCATGCGTCCTATAGCTACTATTTCTCCTGTTTAGCCAGGTGTGGTTTCCAAGCTTCCGCTGAGATGCCCTTTGAGGCATACATAGCGATGTAACCTTACCTTACCTGACCACAGCGTCCTACTTTGCGGACGACGAGCGCCATTGGAGCAAGCCTTCATTCAGCTGCACTGTGCCCGCTCATCCTCATTAGCTAACCTACCTGAAGTGCGCCTTAAAACCAGTCACTTACCACAGCGCCCTGCAAACGACGGACCCACCTGGAGTAAATCTTCGATCAGCTGCTGATCACTGTCCTCTTTCACAGCCACCAGGCCCAGCTTGTTGCGTATCAAGCGCATGTAGGCCCTGCCAACACGCAGCGAGTCACAAGAAGGGGCACAAAATTGACAAGTGACGTGACACGGAAGTTCAGATTATGTTCCAATTAGCGCAACAAAAAACAAAAAAAGTCAGGCTATGCTCTAGGCAACACATACACGCGCGTGCACACACACACACACACACACAGCAGATAAAAAGAGTGCCAAAAAATTTTGAAAGCGACATCTGGCTCAGAACCTGTCACGGCTCAGAATGAAAACAGGGTCCTACAATGCTTGGAGGATTGCACACACAATCACGTCCGTTGCTTGTATTGCACCTGCTTATACTAGACGCCATCGTCCAACAGATGGTCCTTTTTTGTCCTGTCGTGCTCAGCATCAATGACAGGTGCCTGCCAAATTCAACATTGGACAGAACAGCTAGTCTACCAAGCACCTGCCAAACTCAACAATGAACAGAGCAGCTAGCCACACACACGCACCTGTCGTACTCGACATCAAACACAGGCAACTCCTCCCGTGCAAGCCTTTCAGGGAGCGCCCACTTAATGGCTTCGGACAGCTTTGCACAGTTCCACTTGCACATCTCAGGCTGATTCCTGAGGAGCAAGAGTGTAAAAAGAAAGACCATCCAAAGACCATCCAAAGACCATCCAAAAATTCGTTCGCCAAAAAATCCGTTTATAGACTGGCTGAAGTGCAGCACTTGTATTGTGACCAACGCCTTCAAGCAGAGTTTACAGAATAGAAAGTGAGAAGAATGTGTAATAAAGAGTCATTAGTTGCGCAGCTAGTCTTTTGCCTTGTTAAATGCACAGCAAACGATAACAGCACCTCTTACAACAAATCAGATGATTGCTGCATCCAGCCTTACATCAGAAAGAAAGCAAAGCGCAGCAGAAGCCGTTCAGGTTGGTGGTGCAGCAGGTAGAGGCTGTGAGTTGTGCAAAGCCATCTTCACGCGCTATTCACAGCCATAAAGAAAGGAGCATAGCAGAGGCCGTGCAGGTTGGTGACGTAACGTGTGGAGGCTGCTGTGCGTCACTTGGCAGTGATGATGAGCGATCCGTATTTTTGTGCAGACGGGTGAGTGAGGAGTGATTGACGAGAAATTCTCAAATATGTGCAGATGGGCACTTTCCCGCACTACCCGCAGCCTCCACCCGGCATCACTCCGTGCGGCACCACTCTAAAATGGCTAAAAACATTTTCACTGTGTGCGCCAAACAACACTTTAAGTGTGTGTGCCGTATGTCGCGGCACACAAGGTGGCCAGGGGCAGCCCTTCACTATTTCATGAGTGCTTATTTCTCGTGACACCTGTGGCAAGCTTTTTGCGGTTTTCTCTGTTTGGAGCCTTATGATTCAACAAAAAAAGACGCTACTGTTTAGAACCATAATGGCCACCAAAACTTGTCAAAGTGACCCCACACCTCCCTGAGCTAAATTCACGACTAACCGAAATAACAAAAATATATACAATCATCAGGAGGTATCTTTTTTGTGTGGAAGGCATGTCCACTTTTTGGGGTGGACACCTCTGAGAGACCACCCACCCCCCTTCCAGTGCCCCCACCCAGACAAAACGGGTGTCGATCTTCTCCTTTTAGAGTTCTGCGTCCATCTGCATACTCATCAAGACCTGACACTAGATTGATGCAGATTTTTTGGGCAAAAACTGAGGTGAAGACACCCATGCACACATAACCTACCAGGCACCCACACCTGGCTTGCACAGTCCCACATTGCTTCCATTTTTTTGAAATTCCAGGACTATCTCATGCTGGCACAATCCCGAAAGTCTGGAGTGACTGCTGCTCCATTGGCTTGACTCACCCCGCGGCCTGCACCCGAGCGTGTGTGCCTCTGATTTTTGGATATGTCCACAGACCCTCCCTTTTACCGATTTGCTCAAAAAGGGTGGCAATTGACTGCGCTTGAGCTGAGGATTCTGATGATACAATTAAAATTCCGTGGGTGGCCCAGAAAAAAATGGAGGGGAGCCCCAAAAAACTAGACTGCCACCGGGGCCCCTCCCCACCCCCCCCTCCCTGATTCAACCCACATAGATACCAATCGATCGTCAGGATTTTGACATCTAATGTTTATCGGAAAGTAGACACGCCGTCCAAAAGTTATGCTTGCTACACCCTCCTGCAACCTACTTGTAGGAGTACCGCCCCGAGTCATCGCTGCCGTTGCAAATGTGATCTGGGTTATAGGCATCCATGAAACCTGCAGGTTTTGGAGGGAGGAGCAACAAAGCGCAACTTCAGCTGGAATGGCCGTGGACAAACACAAAGAGGCCCTGGACAAGATAATCAAGGCCAGAGCTGTGGGTCGTACACAAACACATAATGATGGACGCAGTGTGAGCAGAAGCGTAAAAGAGCATGTCCGCATCGTTGTAGGCGGGTAGAAGGCCTTTCAAGGGTAAAAATGGTCTTGCCCTCGTTGAAGCTGTCAAATATATATTGCTTTTTCTCTCTGCCATAAAACATAGCTTCTCCCTCTGGCCTCCCTGGCACCTGTCTCTCCTTAAACGAATTACTGTCTGTGTCCTTTTACATCTCTTAAACGCTTTTCTTTGTTCTGTGCCAATCTTATTAGAACACACCACCCTACCTGGCCCACCTAAAGAGATGGCGGACACAGAAAGACAGAATAAAACCCATAGGCACACAAATGACAGGAAACGGATGAGATACTGTTTGTTCAATCCTCAAAACTTCCATCCGATCTTACCAAATGGTCCGTAGTCAATGGTCAGGCCCACGATGCTCATGTTGTCTGTAATCAGGGGGCGGGTCAGGATTGACAGTGTACAAGAGAAGCAGGGGTTTCTCACTTGACATATGATTAACAATATGCCTGCAGGACCAGCCCAACAAGTTGAATGCAATGAAGCTGTGGAACGCAGAAACAATTGCTGCAAAATTTAGCGATGATTTTCCCTCTCCTCTCCGCAAAATCCAAAGCGGGCCAGAAAAGCGTACCTGTATTTAGCACTCCGTGGCACCTAAGCAGATTGTACGTGTATGTGCATGAGTGGGTGTGCCGAAAAGTGTGTGTGTGTGAGAGTGTGTGTATGCACGCAAACACGCATGCAAGTGTGAGCTCTGTGAGCGCGCAATCAAGTGAGTGTACGCACGTACACGTGCGTACATGCGTATATGCGTGTGTTGTACATAAATTTGTATATTTGCTGCGTAGCACATGTGCGCACATACGTGGGTTTGCCTGCATGTGACTGCTTGGGAGGACAACACACCCAGTAGCACCAGGATGCAGTGTAGCAATGAATGTAGCAATGAATGAACACAGGCAGAGGTGGGTGGTGACAAGAGCGATTGTGAACGTGGTTGGGTATGAACATGAACACATATCCCTTTGAAAGCATACTCTCCAACCCCTCATATCAAAGCTGTGGTCAGTCAAATGAACCTTCAGAAATCTACATCCACAAATCCAGAAGGGGAAAAAGAACAACGATTAGTCTCTGACTATCAAGAGTGTGTGTGAAGGTCACTCAATGGGGTTGTGAAAAGGGACTGACTTGCGGTACAAACCAGCCCATATTTTCAAGTACCTTACAGACATCTGCATACTTTCTAATATACACGTTTGCGCGCACACACACACCCCATTCACACCCACACCACACTGACGCACCATCCCACACTCTGCCAGCCTGCTACCATGGAGGCCGTGCGACGCACCACCTGTGCAGATGCGCGCAAACACATGACAAGTAAACTTTAAAACATGGAGCTCGTTTTGAAGGCACGATACAACAGACTTGAATGGAAGAAGCAGGGCTAAGAGGAAACACTTTAGTGAGAGAAGCAGGGCTTTACGCACTGGAACAGCACGGTTAGCTTGTCAGGATGGTAGGGGGATCCTTGAGGGAGCTTTGTTGGAGGGGACACTTGTACAGATGTACAAGCTTGAGGGAGCTTTGATGGAGGGGACACTGGTACAGATTGAGGGGACACTTGTGCTGCCTGCACCCCTTACATACTGCCCTACACCTACTTTGCAATTTTCTTCACAGAGAAGCGCTGTCAATTTCCATACAAACAAAGCAGTAAAACCTTGGCGCGATAATGCAGCTCCTTCTTCAAAACGGTTGCATACATACACTGTGCACTCCATCTCCTGCCCAAGAGTGTATGCAGCACAACTGCACACTTCTTACCCAAAGTGACAGTACCCCCCTTTGTCCTCTTGTAGCTCTGCTTGCAACGGCTTCATGGTTTCACGCCCTTACAATGTAGCACTCTTACGACCTTATGCTTCGCCTTTTTGAGCATTGCCCAGAACCATATATACATACGGTGCACCTCTGGTGCATACACGGTATCTTGGCAGGGAAATCACCAAATATGCAAGCATACGGTTGCATACGGTGTATATACACGGCTCTGGCCAACCCTACCCTTTTGCTCTTGCATGATTACAACCTTGCGCTCTCCATCGCTCTTTAGAGTTACATCCTTACGTGTCAATGCTCTCTTACGCTCCAACGCTCTCTAAAGCGCCAACGCTCTCTTACGCTGCAACGTTCTCTTACACTCCAACGCTCTCTTATGCCCTTTGGGGCTACATCCTTACGCTCCAACGCTCTTTTACGCTCCAACGCTCTCTTACGCTCCAACGCTCTCTTATGCCCTTTAGGGCTACATCCTTATGCTCCAACGCTCTCTTACGCTCAAACGCTCTCTTACGCCCTTTAGGGTTAGAGCTCTTACACTCTCACCTCTCTAAACCATGCAGCGTACAGCTTGTGCCACTCAGGCTCGTTACCCTCAGGGCAGCTTGCCTGCAACTGGTCGCCTGCAAACACAGCATGGGAGAAGCAGGCAAGCACGTAGGGGGGTGGACAGACCATGTACATGCAGGGATTACAACATTTTCAGCAGGGATATCTCTGGTCAATGTACAGTGTACGGTGTATGACCATGGTAAAACCAGTTTCACAAGTACGCAATCCGCTGGTTTCAAAAGTCGAAACTAGAAAAGTAGGTGGTCCGCCTTACTAGTTTTATTTGCCAGATGCAAAGGAGGACAGACATTCAACACAGGCAGCTGAAACAGTCGAAACAAGTTTTGAGTGGATAAAATATGGAATCAAGGGACACCTGTTTGAGAATGGGCAGTAGTTGCAGACCAGCTCAATAAGCTGTCAGCCTCTTATTGGATGACATACAGAGAGCAAACAATCACAAGCCCTGCGCACACACTTGTACACATACATACCGTTCCCCTCCCGCCATATTTCTGGGAAGTACGTCTTAATGGTGAAGTGGAGCATTGTGGGAAGCATCTCGGCATCTAGACCTGCACTTCCTCCAGCACGACCTGTGCAAGGGATGTGTGAATGTGTGTATACGTTTGTGTGTGTGTGTGTGTGAGTGTATGTGCACGTATGCATGTGTGTCTCTGAAAGCAATGCTCCAATTTGGGTGCTGGAAGGCAAGGAAGGGGGGATGAAATCAGGACAGAAGGGCCTCTGTACCCCCTAAGGAAATGGTCAAAAGTGAGGACTGCGATTGGCCAAAAAACACGGAGTGCTGGTCTATTCATCTAGTCTGTAGAACTGCAGTTGGTCAAGAAGAAGCGTAGAACACTGCTAGTTACAAATTAATGGCAACCTGTGGTGGAGTCTGTGGGCTTGAAGATCTCAAAGCTGCCAAAGCGCAGGAACGTCTGGGCAATGCGCGTGATGACGGTTGCCTGCTCTGCGATGGCATTTCCTGCAACAAACCAGGCAAGGGAGGAACACAGAATTGATCGTCGTTGCTTGCTCCACAACTCCACAACCGCTTTTCCTTCTAGTAACAGGATGCACAGTGGGGGAAAGCATGAGTGAACCTTCTGGGCCCTTATTTGAAGCCTACTTTTCGAAGCACCTACAACAACATCCTTGAAGGCCAGGATGTGAGGGGGGAGGATATAAATCAACAAGATACGAATGCACATGCGTGTGCAAACTTCCTGGAATTGAAGGGGGTGGAGCTGCTTGCAAGCCACACATTTGCACTCTTGTTGCTTCAGGGTTGGAATTGTGTACAGCGCACATGAAATGGATATAACTTGAACATTTGGTCGTGTAAAAAAAAAGGTCCCTTGCTATAAGAACATCCTTACTCTCGTTTGAGAAAAGCTGCGTGTATAATACCGTGTGTGTGCTCTCCACCCAACCCTGAGCCCCTTTATATCAGATGAAGTTACACCTGAACCCCTACCCTACAAACCCACCATCATATAGAGGGTCTCGCACGATCTTGGTGTCGGAGGTTACGCACGTCCCTGCCCTAGTCGTGGGTATGCCCTGCATGACGAAGCGCGCAGCCAAACATGAGCGTCTTTGCCTCTAATACCTCCAGCATACACATTTCTTATTCATTGGACACCCTATATTCCAGACTACGAAACCACACACGTGCCGACATAAGTTATCTCAGTGTTTGCTGTTCCTCAAAATTTGCCTTGAAAACTTCCAGCAGATTGAGTGTATGTATGCCCCGCTCATACTGAGCAGGCATGTGCACCCCTTATGTCTCCGCATGTGCTCCCCGCACAACAATGAACATGATTTCCAGATCTTAGTTGTGTGCTGCATCTTCAACAACACCAGCTGGGTGCTTGCACAGTGAATAAACCACTCAATTCCTTATGCAGCATAACAGATCTTGTGAGGCTTGTGCACCCCTAACGTCACCTTCCTTATTTTGTGGAGTGGGAAGGAGAAACCTATTTTACTGAGCGAGCAAGAATGCCACGCGTTGCAGCAAAATGAAAATCAACCCCCCGCTGTTACAAAGCAAAACCAAGCAGCAGCGCCTTTTTAAGCACGCTACTGCAAGCACGCTTAAAACAAAATCCGCTTCTCTTACCAGGGCGTGCATGGCCTCTGAGCACAGGAACTCCCTTAGACTTGAGCGAAGGACCTGCAGTGTGAGCGTGCGTGTGTATGTGATTGTGTGTCTTTGTGTATGTGTATGTACATTTATGTGTCTGTATGTGGTCTGTGTGTTTGCATGTGTGTGTGTTTGTGTGTTTGATGATGCGTATGTGTGTGCCTGTGTGTTTGTGAGATTAAGCTCGAAACAAAACGCTCTGTAACGTCACCCTATGCAAGCATTACAGCAATGTTCAATTTCCTTCACGGCGCATTTTACGAGTCGACATCAACGCAGCACAGCATCAACAGCTTGGGGGCCATTCCATCTTTACCTTCCGCCCATCAGCCGATCGTGAGTAGGGTGTCAAGCCTGCACCCTTGAACTGCAGCTCCCACCGCTCTCCTTTGGCATTGATCACCTGCGCAAACAAAACATGTCACAAGAGCGTGTTGAGGTTCACTGACACAATCTCAAAAGCGAAAGAGAGGTTTAGAGAGAGGTCAGCTAACACATCATTAATCCACAAGAAGCAGATTGTCACGTTTATTCACACACGTTTATTCACACACGTTTATTTACAATTCACTGCCGTCCCTCTTCTTCACCAAAACTCTCAACAGCAGGCAACAATATGATGACGTTGCCGCGTGGGAGTTTGCTGAGACCCTCACCTCTCCTAGGTACATCGCGGCTCCATCACCCAGCTGCCCGGAAAACGCGCCAAACCTACAGCGCAATAGTATACAAAAAAGCATGATCCATGATCCATGATCCATGATCCATGATCCATGATCCATGATCCATGATCCATGACACAGTGATGTTCATTCAGTAGTGTGTACAACGTGTGCAAGTGTTAGGCATGTATGTATGTGCGTGCGTATGTGTGTGTTTAAATGGACGTGTTGTGTATGCTTTGGACAGTGCGTTTTCCAAGTAGCAATACTGCAACAGAGCAGTTGAGCTACCATTTGCACCAGGTTATTACTCAGATCAATTTCAAGTCTTCACACCACCACAAGTTAAGGTTTTTGTGGGGCTAGGAGACCAGGTACATGGCAAGCCAGGCATTACACACGTACACACACACACACACACACACAAGTTCACTCACACACACACAAGTTCACTCACACACACACACGCACACACACACACACACGCACACACACATACACACACACACAAGTACACACACACAAGTACACACACACAAGTATATACACACACACGCAGACGCATACAACTCACAAGAGCCTGGCAAGGCTTCTCAGCACACACGAAAAAGGGAGCACGCACAAAAAAATGACACATTTCACCACGACATTTTCACACGACACAACTCACTGGTGTCCGCAGTAACAGTGCGCAGCCGGCTGTGTGCCGGGCAATTGCTTGTTGCCTGAAAAGTACTCGGCAAAGTCTGCACGCTGTGCTTCTCTGGGATCTGCGTGTGCATGTATGTGATATGTGTGTGTGCGTGTGTGTGTGTGTGCGTGTGTGTGTGTGTGTGTGAGAGTGTGTGTGTGAGCTTGTGTGTGTGTGTGTATGTGTGTGTGTTCGTATGTATTGAGGGTCAGAGCACCTTTCGGCAAGGCACACCACAGCAACAACATGTCTTTGTGCGCAGCTCACCTATATCAAGTAGACGTAGTGCATCCTCAGAGAAGCAGACGACACGAGGGTTAAGTACTGGCTCGGGCTCCACCTAGGAGAATTGAGTTTAGGGTTTAGTCTTATGGTCAGGCTAGGTGACACCTAACAATTAAGCAATTGTGGTCGAGACATGTCAGATGTGTGAAACTACGCATGCTACTGACATGGCTTGTCAGATGCATACGAAATTTCTGCTGGTGATGGTTTGCCAACATCAAGGTATTGTTACGCCATGATTAGTACGTGGTTGGAGGTAGGAGGGGAAAGCGCTACCTTTCTGTGCTAAATGGCATATGTAAAGGGTGTGAATCCAGTTGGGAAGGCCGCACAGTTGGGAAGGCCGAACAGACATAGTGTGTACAGAAGTGCTGGAGCTACGTAGTAGAAAAGTTTAGTTTTACACTGCTCAACCACAATCACTTTGGCTAACGCACAAGTGCCTACCATTCCATAACTCACCATCGAAAAGTTTGCGCCTCTGACAGTGCGCTGAATGGAGGGGTTCTGTGTCTTGTCAATAAAGAGTGTCTTTAATGTGTCATTCTGGAAATTTAATGACTCAAGAGGCTTGGCTGGAGTAGTTGACATGGCTCTCCCAGAGATTCCAGCAGAGGATCCAGCAGCGGCTGTGTGCCTGATAGGGGTAATTCCAGCTGTATTGAGGAGGGATGCGTTTAGGCGTTGAAGCATAATATAAAAATATATTATGGTGTCATTCGCTGCATGTTTTTGTTACACCCGGCACACAACAAAAACAATTCCCGACTAGGTATAACCGACAGAATAGCTCCCTTATATGTGCCTTATTGGGCACATATATCGGGAGCCCGTCTATTGAAATGGATCCAGCAAAAGGAGGAAGAAAGACGGGGCTCATACGCATTAGTAAGCTCGCAAAATTTAAATCACTATCAATCACTATCATAAACGACAAATAAAAACCAGCTAATGAAAACACATCAGTGAGGAAGAATTTACCCATTTACTATGTACGCATACTAGAGGTCTAATAGGAAAAACTACACAGGAAGCGAAAACCGTTTCCCACACTAAGTAAAAGGTCTTAGTAAGGCGCCTACTTCTTCATCTGATCAAATTTTGTATGGCCAGTCTTTTTTGCGTGTGCTTCTACTTCGCCGGCACCTTTGCAAACCGTTTTACAGGACCGGCACTTCAACTTGGTGACAATCGGTGGCCGGTAGAACTTGGAGCCCCTGTGCAAAGAAAGAGTAATCATTTTTCAGGGTAGGCCAGGGAAACATGTGCTTGCAAATCTGTTTCAACATTTTGCCCTGCCAACAACAGTTCCTTCCATGCCCCTTAAAAATATGCAGTGAGCTGGCACACAAGCCAAGCTAGCTGTACCTCTTGGATGCAACCAAAACTTTATTGCTTCATCGGTACTTTCCTGCAAAGATCCTTATTCGTTAGATCACCTACCCTCAGTGTCCAATGCGACTAGAGGTTTGGACTTCCCCTTTCCTTAATTGAATTTAAGGCACGCAAGTTCATCTTTCTACATTACACTCTCAAATATGTATGATTGAGCATCTCATAAAGAAAATGAGGCGGCCACTCTCCTTCTCACCTGTGAGCCATCTCTGTCAACTTTTGAGCAGCAGCAATGGCCATCTTGCCACTTTTTGTCCGAGGGTTGAACTCCCTTTTGTCTTCCGACTCAGGAGCCTTGGGATGCTGTTTATAGACGAGCATGTATTCATTAATGTTAATTACTCAACGAGGACATTACCATGAATTAGGGTTTTGGCTCCTACACTGTAATGCCTGGATGTATGTGCTATTATAAACACAAGCAAGCGAAAATCATAAAGCAATGCACGCCTTGTCATGTTGTGCGTACGGCAGCAATATTATTGAAAATGGTAGGGCAAAGGGCCGACGAGTGCAAACAGCCAGCCGGTACAATTCTAAACAAGTATGAAACAGGGTTGGCCAGAATCTTGTACATAAGAACACCGTGTGTCAGTCCTAGGCTTTTCTGCTCAACAGCTGTGCAAACAAACACCGTATGGTCATACCGCCATGGCCAACCCCAAGTATGTAGCATACCTTTGTAATAGCTAGAGCATCATAGTGGGATCCAGTATAGATGACCTGAAGGACGCAAGGTAGGGTGGTATGCCTGAAATTCTGAAGGAAAAAACTGAAGTAGATGACCCGAGATATCCGTGTAAGGGCGACATGCCTTAATCACAGCCACATATATGTGACAAATCTTTGGCTTTAGATTGACGAATGAGGCCTGAGAAGAGCAGCCTTTGAACTAGCACTAGCAATGTCTGAAACAAAATGATGGGAGATTTGCAGGTTCAAATTGCAGATTTCCATTACTGACAGTTTGACGCCCCGTATCTCAGCCGTACACATCCTTTTGTCTCGTGCATGTAGGCGCAAACAAAGAAGCTTACACACACACACACACACACACACACACACACACCATGACGTGGCGTGGGTAGCCTTGCTCCTCCCCAAATACGCTAGGTTTCTTTGACTCAATGTTCCAAGCAGCGATTTCTCGGCCATAGTGCCTGCGGGATGCAAGTGAAGGAAATAAAAGCCCAAGACCACATCTGTGAACTAGTTTTTAAGTGCGCTGTTGTAAACCAGTCGTAACGAGCATGGCAAAAGCTGAAGCTCTGTATGCAAGCCAGAAAAAGTTCGGCAAGCTAAGGGAGTTACCGCGCCAAGATAGCCAGCTCTATGCCTCCCCCCCAGTTCATGGGCTGCATGATCCAGCTGCAGTATGCCATGTTGTTCATTCCTGAGGTAGAAGCACCAGGATGAAATCCTTTGCACAACATGTTTGGATAATTCTAATTTATGTATGTGTATGAAATACCGGGGGTATAAGGTGCTTGGTGAAATGTGTAGATGTGTAGCACTTCATGCTTAACTTGATGTGTGTTTGGTACGTGCAAAAGGCAAAAGGCACCAGCGTAGATGATGGTATGTTAAAAGGGGCATTGATCTTATATGAATGAAAGCTCGTGACTTTGATAAAGAGGCACTTGCAACAGTGAGCTACGCAAACGCTTGGGCGTGTGACATTTTAAGCGTATCGCTGTTTGTATGATGTGAGTAAGAAAGGCAAATGTTCAAGGGCTAGGCTTCGCACAGGTTATGGAGCACTAAAAAATAGGCACGTGCGGAGCACGTCGTATTGAAACTGCCAGCTCAACACTTCATAGGATCCTACGGCTTACACATACGGCTTACACACACGGCTAAGCTATGAGCGACACGATGCAGGAGCCAGTCAGCATTTGTCACTGCTGCAGCGCATGAGCAACTCACACATGGATACGCACATGGATACATGCAACAAGAAAAGGAACGGGTAGGTTATGTTCACAGTATACGCGCATGCTTTCACGTGGTCCTCACTGATCCTGTTCAAATTAGATGAATGGCAAGGGAACGATAAGGCCCTCACTCACCAAGAAACGCTTCGCTGTATTCTGCTGGGTCTGAGGACACCTCACGTGCCACCACACCCCTGGACACGTGTTGTTACAGTGCTGTTACAAATTGTTGTAAAAACATTGTTGTACGCTTCGTCTTACACAATGTTCTACACAATGTTGGATAGTTAATTCCATTGCTGCTTTTATGTTATCATCGGTGTTTGCCAGTGTCTTCCTTTCTGTACAGCTTTCGTCCCCTAGAGAAATTTGCTCTCAAAATCACTCCCTGCGCTCCTTTTAATACCGGACCTGTGCATGGAATGCTTTCAAATGTCGAAAACAGAGTATTGTTTTGGAGCCTGGTCGATAATTCTGATCTTCAGCAATTAATGCTACAGCGCTAATGTGCTGTACACCAGTGTGAAAGCATCCCCAAATAATTACTAGGCCCCTTCCACATTTTTTGAAAGGCTTGCTTATTGATTTGTGTGGGTGTGGGTGTGGGTGTGGGTGTGGGTGTGGGTGCGGGTGTGGGTCGGTGTGGGTGTGGGTGTGGGTCGGTGTGGGTGGGTGGGTGGGTGTGGGTGTGGGCGTGGGCGTGGGTGGAATTCCAATATAATAAAAAATGAGCCTAAACCGAGCGGGTAAGCACAAACTCATCAAGATGATTAGGTAAAGCTATCATGAATGTCATTCATGCCAGGGCTCAAATGTCCTGATGTCCTGATTACAAGGACAATGCTCTGTAGTTTGCAAGCTGCCTAACGGCCACCTCTTTTGTTTACAAACAAAGATTGACCTACGTACTCACATAATACATATGGAGCTGACCTATTTAATACACATGTGCTGTGAATTGCAATCAGGCATAGCTCATAATTAGGGTTGGCCCAAACCGTACATACAGAATACGGCGTACTTCAATACGCTGTATATACGGTACCGTATATGCAAATTCTCCACCGTATCCGGGTCTGTACATGGGTTTTGACCGACCGTTTACATATACGGCATATACACGGTCTAAACCGTAAATACCTACACCGAATATGGACCGTATTTGCAGGAGATGCACCCCAATAACTCGGGTTCAATTCCGCAATAGCAACATTTGTGCTCTTTATGGTCAAAGTTTTGCTCTCGCCAATTCTTAATTGGGCACTTCCTTTGCTTCCTACCTTCTATAAAAGCAAGTTCTTTGCAAATAGTTGTAATGGTCGTTATGGTAGTTTGACCTTTTTTTGCACTGAAAAAGGCCACTTTGGGGTGTTTTTGGCTTAAAGCAGGCCTAGCTCCCTAACCATCTATTTTTTGGGTATAATAGATTGGGTCATGCGTGCTCAGCTCGTCAAGAGCTGCAAAATAAACTCCCTATAAATTAATTCTGAGCGAGTCCATTTCCCCTCAAATACGGTATGGCGTATACATATGGTTGGCCAGAACCATATATATGCGGTGCATATACGGTATTTTTGGCAGGGAAATCACCAAATATACGGTCATATACGGTGTATATATATGGTTCTCAACCCTACGAATATACGGTCATATACGGCGTATATACAGTATATGGAAATCCCAGGTACGGTTTAGGCCAACCCTACTCATAATCATTAATGTTTGCCGTAACAATCCATTAAGTACTTCCCTGCCAAAGCTACCTTGTACCGGTCTGCTGACCTGCTCTTATATGTTGAGATGCTGGATTAGGCGCACGTATTACTAAACATGGAAATTTGAGCTGCTGTACCCAGTCACCAAAAGCACTCCCCCCCCCCCTAAAACCTCTGTTTGACCTCACACAGACCTTGGGCGTGTAGAGAAGACGTCATTGTGAAGGGAGGACAATCAGAGAGGGAATGTGTTGTTGCGAGAAATTATGATACTGCTTTTTGACTGGCGTGTTGATCCCATTGCGATGCTCCACTGTTTCATTAACACGCCTTTGCACAGTGAGGCAAGGAGCCATGCATTTGCTGGTGCTATCTAAACTAGATAGCAGAGTGGCCCTACCCAAACCAGACATCACACTGAATGAGACAACACAGACAGGCACTGCATAATCAGTGCGGACGCCCCTTACGCTTTTCACCTGAGAAATTGTGCCTTGGTCTTTGAGCCGTGCATCGCATAACCAATGGCGTTGAAAAGACAGGAGTTGTCGGCTGTATGCAGGACCAAGGGCACTTACTTCAGTTCTCATTCAGAAATGAGTGTGCACCCAGATTTATTGAAAGAAAGAGGAGTCAGATTAGCAGGGCTTTGAATGCTTGCGTACGCCTAGCTCAGTCTCAGCCACAGGCATCCAGGCGTATGGGTGCAAATGCCTGAGTACATGATCACTAGTTTTCTGTCTCAGCCAAATGATTTACACGCAGAAGGAAGACGGACAAAAAAATGTCAACCAAAACATCAAACCTAGAAAGACCGACCTGGGATCGCACGCCGTATGACGCAGGCACTGCCATCTGCCAAAGGGACACATTTCTGGCTGGGCTTGACCTTGGAGCACGGACCTGTTGCATGTACGCATGTGCGGTGCACCATTGCACTCAGGTATACACATGCATGTGCGTTTCGCACACACCTAGACATGAGCACACAGTGTAGGGGTCACATCTGCGCACACATCCCCCACACACATACACACGCAGGGGTACATGCAAGCATACACCTACAAACAAGCTCACAAACACTTACACTGCAAGTGTACAGTCAAGAAATACATATCATAATTCATTATGTGTCGCTTTGTACCTGCAACCACGCCTTGTGCTGCTAGGGCAGCGGTCTCTGCCTTCTTACTGCGGCCCCTCTTGACCAGGCTCACCACACCCCACACCACCAACGCCCCCACAGCCAGACCCCCGCCACCGATAAGGGCTAGAGGGAGGGGCTTTTTGAGGGCCTGCAATTTGCTAGCTTTCCTGTGTGTGGCGTGTGTGTATGTGTGTGTGCACGTGTGTGTGTGTGTGTGTGCACGTGTGTGTGCACGTGTGTATGCGTGTGCGCGTTTGTGAACGTATGTATGTGGAATGTACGTATATTTGCACAGAAATGCTTGTGCACACACACTGTGGGGCATGTAATCATGTATCAAATTCAAACTCTCTTCCCATCATGCTGATCTCCTTGTCGCAGATCGGTGAATTTAAGCACAAGCGTGCACACACTTTTTAGCCCCTTATTTGAGGCCATCATCTCGCATCATGTATAAAAGCACGTACTTGACTGCATGCA
>Ga0307942_1000356_pt1:0-2500 | contig 30730 bp, 29 predicted proteins | sample OrgLakmetagen175_FD_201846 | JGI IMG/M metagenome (GOLD analysis project Ga0307942, IMG submission 201846) | Saline water microbial communities from Organic Lake, Antarctica - #175 | ecosystem: Environmental > Aquatic > Non-marine Saline and Alkaline > Saline | place: Antarctica: Organic... | reverse complement strand
CACTCCCACTTCACCTCAGGTTTGGGAAGTTTGTAAAGATGTTGGAACCCGGGCTGCACTTCCTGATCCCAATGGTACGGATCCATGATTGTAGCAGTTATGAACCCACACACATGCGTACACCTACAAAACTGATGGTACGGATCCATGATTGTAGCAGTTATGAACCCACACACATGCGTACACCTACAAAACTGTAGCAGTTATGAACCCACATGCAGTGCAGTTATGAACCCACATGGTGCGGATCCATGATTGTAGCAGTTATGAACCCACATGCGTACACCTACTACAAAAACTGACTGTAGCAGTTATGAACCCACATGCGTACACCTACAAAACTGACCACTGGTTATAGCTGCTAGCAATCTGCTACAACCAGCATAACTTGCGCCCTTTTTTGATTTTGCAAACTGCTTGCTACAGCTGCAAGCATGTCCACGACTGAAGCATGTGCTTATTTCCTGAAGAGAGCTGAAAGTGCAAACTCACGAGGGTCAAGCAAGCAGCAGAACTGTGCACGCGTGTGTGCATCGACAGGTGGACAAGATTGCGTACGTACAGTCCCTGAAGGAGCTTGCCATGTAGGTGGTCTGCGTTTTGGAGTTATGGTAGATGAACGGCCTGGGCCGTAGAAGTGCACCTCATGTTGCATAGCTTCCCAGAGGCAGGAATGTTTTCTGTAAACCGCACCTCTCATGTCCCTTCAGATCGGCAAAAAAGGCTATGAGCATGTTCCAACCTAAAATTGCTACTGTTTTGTCACTTAATCCTGCTGTTTGTGCTCAAAACGATTGCGAGCTCTAATGACAGTTTATTGTATGCAAAAATGCGTGCGTCATAATGATCTATAGGGTCAGTTACAGGTGCGCAATCTAGCATGTTGCCTTGATAACACCTTTTGAATTGCCTCACCCGGTCCTCTCTTTCCTCTCTTGTGGCTCACGACCTTGAAATGGACGCCTCAGGCCTTCCCAACCCCAAATTAATTGAGGGCAGTGTGCACGGTATTGGCGGTGCTCGTAAACATGTTTGGGTGCACGTTGGGTAACCCAAACTAAGCTCCTAGTTCAACCTCTAGCCCTTGTCTTTTTCTTGTACCCCAGCAATCAAATCAGCACGGAACCCTGCTGGCCAAGCACATCACAGACCTCCACTCACCCTAGCTCACCCCACAAAACATCACACTCCCCAGGCCCATCACGCAGCAATCAGCTATTACAAAGGACAACGTCACGATAGCCATTGACGGGGTGCTGTACGTACGTGTAATTGACCCCGTGAAAGCTTCTTACGGTGTGGACAACGCGCTCTTTGCGATTTCTCAACTTGCTCAGGCAAGTGAGCACGTGTGCGCTCGGTCTCAAAGTGTGTTTTGCTGTGCATGTCTGCACATGTGTGTTGTGTGCATGTGTGTGTGCATGCATTCCTGTGAAAGATAAGACCTGTGGGACCCATTTTGGTGTGGACAGCATGCTCTCTGCAGTTCCTCAACTGTTGCAGGTAGTATTGGAACTGCCACGTGTTTTTAGCTGCATGGTCGTTTTTGCTCTACTGTGTACACTAATTGTTCGCTGAACAGCAGTGTTACAGACCATCTCTGCTCATCGTCTTGCATGCAAGAAAATTTGCACTGCCTGTTCACTTATGAGACGAACGATTTAGTAAACATACAGAACAGGAAATTTTTGGAAACAATTGTGATGGATTGCCTGTCCCGTACATGAGATGATGAATTGCCACATCGTGAAAAGGGTTGACGCTGACGTGGATGAATTGAAACGTGCTTGCAGCCTTTGAACGTCCACAGCTGTGTGGTATCGGATGCCAATAACAAATGCGTTTGCCACAGACGTTGTGTGACGCTCTATGCAGTCAATTGCGTGGTTTCAGCATTTGTTGCATCTCTTCAGTTCATCCCGCATACATCCGCGGACCATACCAAGGACCTAGTCTTTGCTGGCATATCGAGCCTACTATTCTGCGACATCCACAACGGTGTTGCCTATCTCTCCCCCCCTGCATAACCCGCTGAGTGTGTTACATTGAACGCACATTCACTTCAGCCCAAGAGACCACCGCAAGGAGTGAGTTGGAAATGGTGTGTCCTGGACACCACCTTGAGCATACAGACCTTGTTGTCTATCACCACTTCATTCGATTCTGCTTCCTTTAATCAAGTACAGACTGACCCCTACTGCATTCTTACTCCATTGCCAATTGCGTCCCAGACCGCCTTTCACTTTGTTCAGTTAAACCAGAGTCTTGTATTCCTTTTGCACCTTCATTTACAGACCACAATGAGGAGCGAGCTGGGCAAAATGAGTTTGGACACCACCTTTGCTGAGAGGGAGGTCTTGAATGCAAGCATCGTCCAGGTAGGTTGATACATACATACATACATACATGCATGCATACATACATACATACATACATACATACATACATACATACATACATACATACATACATACATACATACATACATACATACATACAT